>Ga0307992_1002456_pt1 | contig 10539 bp, 3 predicted proteins | sample EllFjometagen133_FD_203162 | JGI IMG/M metagenome (GOLD analysis project Ga0307992, IMG submission 203162) | Marine microbial communities from Ellis Fjord, Antarctic Ocean - #133 | ecosystem: Environmental > Aquatic > Marine > Unclassified | place: Southern Ocean | collected 2014-10-08
AAGAAGAACAAGAGCAGAGGATAGAAGAACAGCAAAGTGAGTTTAAATTCCCTAAATCTAAATAGTGAGGTTACCCCCTATGGGGGTTTTCCCATGCCACCTTCTTAGAAGGTGGTTGTTGACTTCACTCAATAAAACCAACGATCGAAGGATTATTAATTAGTCGATTTTAAAACCATGGTTACCCAAGCCCGACTGACACCGAGTTGACGAGCAAGATCAGCCCTACTCCAACCGTTCTTCTCCATTTTGTCAACGAATTGCTTTGCCCGTAATGCCTGTGTCGTTAAACTTGATTTTCTTTTCCGCTTTTGCTTGGTGGATTTGCTTGCCATTGAACTGGGTAGCATTCCTTCGATATGGGGCAATTCACTTTCTTTACAAAGCGTGGTTATTAGATGCAAGCCAGGCTTTACATGAGTAATTATTATTGGAACTGTAAAAGTGTTCGTATTGATCTACAATTACAGACTTTCCTTTTTCCAGGGGATCTAGAACTGAGGCACTGATAATAAGCCAAACACCTAAAAACTAAATGGCGAGCACCTCGTCCATTTTAAGGAGCCGTTTTTCACCTGAATCTAATAAAATCACTTGGAACAGCATAAAATAGTGATAAAATAAATCCCCCCAAGCCCTCGTTGAGCATTACTGTTCAGCGGGGGCTATTCTAATTCCCAAATTTCCTGGTATAAAAACAAAAAAATGATCAATGATTATTACACGAGAAGAACGAATCATGGTAAAAGTTGCGTTTCAATGCTGCATTTGCGGCTACAATATCGAGGAGGAGCATAAGCTGGATCTTTGCTTTCTCCACATCACTGCCAATGCAATGGACGAAAGGGATGACCATTTGCAGCAGGGTTTATTCTGTCACTATACCTGTATTAAGGGTGCTATAGATTATACCGGCTACTAGAATCTGGAGGATCCAGATTTAGAAGAGGAGTAATTTCTTCTTTTTTTACTCATACACTTTTGAATATCTGGCCGCCATGGCTATATTTAATCCCCCCAAGCCCCTGGTGACTTCGGTTGCTGGGGGTTTTTCTATTTTAGATGTGTCGTCCTGAAAAAAGTTGACCAAACTGGAGGTCAATATGACAGGACAAATCCTACAGCGAAACCAGCAGTGCCCCCCGTTTACTTTCTCCCAGGCATTTAACCGCATGGTTGTGAGGGAGTTTGAGGAGGGATATCTAAACAAAACAGAACTGGGACACGAACGATATCCTAACTTGGAAGCAAATTCTACACTGAAAGCGCTAAAGATGGCAATAATTTGTCAGGTCCTGAAAAGCCATTTGCTCAATAACACAGTTTTGTGTAATTCCCGTTTTGCCGCTATTGCACTCATTTGAAAAAACTGTTTCTAACTTGGATAGTAAATCACATTAGTTTACTTTACGCAATAGAATATTATCATACGTAATTTAAAAGGGGAATTGCATCAAGTCTGATTTCAATCTTGATGTTCGCCGTTGAATTAATTTTTACTCGCCTCCAGTTTGCTTATTTGTGATCTGGTTTAAAACCAGATTAAACCACGCCTTATAGTTCTATCAGACCCTTTTGTATTTGGTGAATAACCTAACCGCAAGGGGGCGCTCATGTTTTTTTCCGTATCATCCAGAAAATCTTTGATCATCTGCTCAATCTTAATGGTCTTAATTCCTTCAACTAGCCTTGCCTGGGTGGAAAATATTCTCACACCATCTGGCTCTATTGGTGGCGCAAACTTTGGTGGGGCTGTAGCAATAGACGGTGATTACGCTATCATTGGGGACTACGGCGAACGCAGCCGAATGGGAACAGCATACATATTTCACAAAGAGAATGGTAGCTGGATTCAACAAGCCAGATTGGTCGCCAGTGATTCTTTAGCTGATGACTACTTCGGGACATCTGTAGCTATTAGTGGAGATTATGTGGTTATTGGTTCTCCGTGGGATGATGATGGAGGATCAAATTCTGGTTCTGCCTATATCTTCAAACGTAATGGAGCAACTTGGATTCAAGAAGCAAAGCTAACTGCTGATACCTCAGCTGTGAATGATAATTTTGGACATGCAGTTTCCATATCCGGTGATCAGATCGCTGTGGGAGCGCCTTATGATGATGGCAATGGATCTGCATCCGGAATTGTTTATATCTTCGAAAACAGTGGTGGAAACTGGTCCCTTGCTCAAAAGGTGACCGCAAGTGATGCGTCAACGGGATATTCATTCGGGTATGCCGTATCTCTTTCCGGAGATTATCTGTTTATCGGCAGTCCTTATCACACTCTGATGGGGGCTTCGGCCGGTGCAGCCTATGCATTCTACTATAGCAGCTCTGCCTGGAGTCAGCAGGCGATGCTAACTGCTCCAGATGGGGCAACTGATGACAATTTTGGTTATTCCCTTAACACAGATGGAAATAAAGTGGTCATTGGCTCCCCATGGGACGATGACGATGGGAGTGGATCTGGTTCTGCGTATGTGTTTAACAGGAGCGGGACAAGTTGGCCCTATGCTACCAAAGTCACTGCCAGTGATGGAAGTGCTGGTGACCTCTTTGGTGGTTCAGTTTCAATTTCCGGAGATGATCTGCTAATTGGAGCAAAGCAGTACAACAGCAGCGTTGGGAAAGCTTACCTGTACTATTGGAACAGTACGACCTGGTCGGAGACCAACCAGATTGTGCAATCAAATCCAGTTGCATGGGACCGGTTTGGTGTTGCTGTGGCACTATGCGGGAATGATATGATCATTGGCGCTGATGGAGAAGGGAGTGAGGGGACTGCATATCTCATTCATTTCAGGCCTGAACCCACAGAAAACCTGACCCTCACTGCCGGAGATCTTTCGGTGATTCTGACTTGGCAACCAAATAATGAACCGGATATAGCCCAGTACAAGATTTATGGTGGCACAACACCAAATCCAACAACTGTAAGCGCTACGAATAGTGGGGGTACCAATGATACAACTGTTACTTTAAGTGGTTTAGCCGGACAATACATCCCACTATTTCTATGTAACTGCTGTGGATGGACATGGTAGTGAGAGCGATCCTTCAGAAGGTACTATGATCGCTTTTGGGTCTACTGAATTCAAACTTGGGCTCGCCACCGGTGACGCTACGGACCTTTTCGGTCGAGCTGTGTCTATTGACGGCAATTATGCTGCAGTTGGTAATTCGAATGATGATAGTAATGGTTCTCTATCAGGATCAGTCGATATATTTCGAAAAGTGGGGGATAGTTGGAGTTTTCAGACAAATCTCATGCCCGATATCAGTCATCCGCTGATGATTTTTGGTGTCTCAGTATCATTATCTGGTAATTATTTGATCATCGGGTCCTTGGACAATGCCGGAGGAACCAATAGTGGGGCCGCCTTCGTATTCTATCGCGATGGTGAGAATTGGCAGCAACAGGCCAAATTGACTCCCAGTGATCCAGCTCCCCAGGATCATTTTGGACTCAGCGTTGCGATTGATGGTGACTACGCAATCATCGGTTCCTCTTACGATGATACCTGGAGTACTGATGCCGGGTCAGCATACATCTTTCACCGGGCAGGGGCTACCTGGAGTCAAACCCAGAAACTTTTAGCTAGTGACGGTGATTATGCAGATCATTTTGGAGAATCGGTAGATATATCAGGTAACTCAATAATAGTTGGTGCGTCAAATAATGATCAGGGTGCTGATGGCTCGGGGGCAGCCTTTATTTTTGGATTCGATGGCTCAAGTTGGTCAGAGGAATCCAAAATATTTCCTCAAGATCCTGTAGCATCAAAATTTTTCGGAAAGGCTGTGAGCATTGATGGTGATTATGCAACAGCAGGTGCCATCTGGGATGCTGAGTATGATACCCAGGCAGGAGCTGCTTACGTATTTAAAAAGAGTAACGGAACTTGGTCACAGCAGGCTAAATTGCATACCAGTGATTATACTCGCGTTGATGAATTTGGATTTTCGTTGGCACTCTTTGGCAGTGACCTGATCGTTGGATCTCCATATAATGATGAAAATGGGAGTCAATCTGGCTCTGTCTATCATTTTGTCCGGACAGGTCAACGTTGGATACAAGATGCCAAATATACCGACATAAATGGAGGCAATGACCATAATTATGGATGGGGTGTTGACCTCGATGGGAAAACAGCCATAATTGGTGCTCCTGGAGCTGACGATGCTGGTGCTGCATTTATCCGACTTTTACCCCCGAATACACCTGAAAACCTGGTGCTAACTCCTGGTGACGGACAGGTCACATTAACTTGGTCTCAAATTGCAGATACCGGTGTACAGGGTTATTCTGTTTATGGCGGCAGTCAACCCAACCCAACTACTATTATTGCTTCAAATTATTCAGGAGTAAGTGACACCACAGTTACCATAAGCGGCTTATCTGATACCAGCAGATATTACTACTATGTAAGAAGTCGGGGTTTAAAGGGTGAAGAAAGTTCAGTTTCTGAGGCAGTCATGATATCCTTTGGATTGCGGGAGAACAAAATCACGGCTGCTGATCAAATTGACGCAGATAATTATGGTGGTAAGGTTGCTTTAAGTGATGACTACGCGGTTGTAGCTGCTTCGTCCAGAGATGAATACGGAGAAAATTCTGGAATAGTATTCGTCTATCACAGAACAGAAGAGGGTTGGTACCAAAAGGCAAAGCTCAAGGCCAGTGATGCTTCCAGCGGGGACTATTTTGGCAGTTCAGTGGCCCTCTCTGATAACTATATCCTGGTAGGAGCAAAAGAGGCTGACAACGTATTGAGTCGAACCGGGGCAGCCTACCTTTTTTATTATGATGGACAAAATTGGGTCCAGCAAGCCAAGTTGGTTGCATCTGACGCAGGGATGATAGACAACTTCGGTATTTCGGTAGATATAGACGGAGATTATGCCATTATTGGTGCAACGGGTGATGATGATGGAGGAGGTATTCAAGCTGGTGCTGCCTATATATTCGTCAAAATTGATACGGTCTGGACCCAACAGGCCAAGCTGCTTGCAACGGATACTGAAGCGTATGATTACTTCGGTAATGCAGTGGCAATTAATGGTGAATACGCCCTGATCGGGGTTGAGCGTGATGATGGTGATGCTAGTAATACTGGCTCGGCTTATATCTTTATGCGCACTGGTGGCACCTGGAGTCAACAAGCAAAACTAACTGCCAGTGATGCCACTGGGAACGATTACTTCGGTAATGCAGTTGCACTTGATGGCAACTATGCAATTATTGGGGCTTATATGAATGGTTCTGGCTCAGCATATATCTTTCAACAGGATGGAAGTAGCTGGAATCAACAGGCAAAATTGAAAGCTGGCGATGCTGAATCGAATCACCGTTTTGGGACGAGTGTTGCTATCCTCAACGATCAAGTTCTGATTGGCGCTTATCAGGATGATACACCTGCGCAAGATTGTGGGGCTATGTACCTATTTGGTCGGAACGGTACGAACTGGATAGAACAAGCAAAATTCACTAGAACAGATGCTCCAACTTCCAGTTTCATAGGGTGTTCTGTTTCACTCTCCCCGAAATACATGATGGGAGGAGCTTATTATGACGAATCAGCCTACATTGTTGACATACCTCCCTTTGCTCCCACAGAACTGACCCTGACACCTGGATCTCAGCAGGTGACTCTGAGCTGGAATAGCAGTAATGAGTCTGATTTTAATTCTTACAAAATATTTGGAGACACTCTAGCAAATCCAACCGTACTGTTCAGCACTATCACTGATCGTCTGGACACCAGCGTAGTGATCTCAGACTTAGATGATAATCAGACATATTACTTTCGTTTCCTGGCAACTGATAACTTAGGTCAGTCAAGCAACTATACCAAAAGCCAGATAGTCGCATTTGGACCACGTTTGTATACACTGAGTGTAGATCCAGTTAATGCTTATCGTGCGAGAGTTTCTGGGGATTACATGATCGTTGGTGCCACAGATAATGAAGGGGGCGTGAGTGCAGGTGCAGCTCACATATTTAAAAAAGTAAACTCGGCCTGGATCTATGACTGCAAGCTTATAGCCAGCGATGCTGCTAGTGGCGATTTATTTGGTATGTCTGTAGCTATTGATGGAGATTATGCGGTTGTCGGAGCAAGTTACAATGATGATTCAGGTCAATCTTCTGGCTCTGCTTATGTTTTCCATCGTACTGAATCAGGTTGGACTGAGCAAGCCAAACTGACCGCTTCAGATGCCGCTGAATATCATGAATTTGGAGGGAGAGTTACCATCCATGGAGATTACATCGGTGTTGGTGCAACCTGGTTAGCTGCAAATGCAGTCTATGTTTTTGTCAGGAGCAGTGAGGTATGGACCGAGCAGCAGAAATTGCCAGGGGGTTATAACCATACCAATGATGGCAGCAGAATTGTTATCGGTTCACACAGATACAATGATGATTATGGTGGTGCTTTTGTCTTCGAACGGAGTGGGACCACATGGACCCAGACAGCGATCTTGGAAGCTTCCGATGCTCAATATGCTGATGCCTTTGGTGGATCCGTTTCCCTGGACAGTAACTTTCTCGCAATTGGAGCCTATGGTGATGATGATCTTGATAACAATTCAGGTGCTGTCTATATATTTGAATATGTACAGGGGAGTTGGGTAGAACAGATAAAACTGCTGACCAGTGATGGAGGCTATAATGACAAGTTCGGAGGTAATGTAGCCCTGGAAGGTGAAAATCTCATTGTTAGCGCCAATAATAACACCTATCACTTCGCTAGATCCGGTTCAGAATGGGTGGAGCAGACTGCGCTACCCCCAGGAGGATCTGTGGATATTGAAGACGGTTATGCAATCTATAAAAAAGATAATTATACAGTTTTGCTGCAAAAACTTGCTCTGAAAGCGCCCACAAATATTGTTGCTATACCAGGGACATTAGAGATCAGCCTTTCCTGATCTAAAATTACCCAGAGTGATTTCTCAGCATATCGGATCTACGGAGATACCAGTCCTGATCCCACGACTCTATTGGGAACGAATTCAGGTAATTCAAACGATACTACATTTGTTGTCTCAGGGTTGAGTGAGAATACCAGCTATTTTTACAGGATTACAGCTATTAATGAAGTAGGATTGGAGAGTATCTATTCGTCCACTGTGCTGGTTGCCCTTGGACCTGATGAGTTCAAGCTAAAATCTACAGATCTCGCTGAGGGGGATCTATTTGGCTGGTCCGTTGATGTAGATGGTGATTACGCCATCGTAGGTGCTCTGAACGATGATGATCGCTATGAAAACTCAGGTTCAGCCTATATTTTTAAACGTACTGGATCTGCCTGGACCCAAACATGTAAGCTGAACGCAGGAGATCCAGGAGCTTCAGACTACTTCGGATATTCTGTTACAATCCACGCTGATGTGGCAGTTGTCGGTGCCAGGAATGATCAGTCCTCAGGTATGTCCCAAGTTGGCTCAGCCTATATATTTATGCGCAATGGTGAAGATTGGACTCAGGTAAATCACTTGTTGGCCAGTGACTATTCGGCTGGTGATTATTTTGGCCACTCAGTCTCCCTAAATGGCAACTATCTCATTGTTGGTGCCCATTGTGATGACAATACAAATGGATCTACTGCTGGTGCTGCCTACGTTTTTTATAACGATGGTAGCACATGGACCGAACAGGCCAAACTAATTGCACCCAGTAGTGGTGATGACTGGTTTGGGTATTCAGTAGATATAAATACAGATCATGCCATTGTAGGAGCCTACAATGCCGATGATACTAATAATGATGATGGAGCTGCTTACATCTTTGAAAGATCAGGTATTTCCTGGACACTACAGTCCACTTTGCATAGCCACTACGGTATAGGCTATCATTTTGGGGCTTCAGTCTCCCTGAGTGGTATGCGTGCAATCGTAAACCAAGCAACCAATAAGGCAGGCCGAGCCTATATTTTTGAGCTTGAGGGATCAGATTGGGTTGAGAAGAAGGAGTGGTCATCCTATTGGACTGGCTTCGCATACAAAAGCGATATCAGAGGCGATTATGCTATCGTTAATAAACCTAGGAGTAACGAAACTGCATCTTTAGCAGGGGCGGCATATCTCTTTATTAAAACGAGCAATGGCTGGCAGGAAGCTCAGAAGCTTTTGGCCAGTGATGGTGCAGCATATGATCACTTCGGTCATGATGTAGCACTATCTGAAGACTATGCAGCCGTGTCAACACCTTACTCTAACTCATCTGCTGGTGCTGTTTACATCTATGATCTTGAGCCACTACCCCCGGCTAATCTTACCGCAAATATTGGATTGAACCAATTGACTCTCAATTGGAATCCAAGTGGGTCTGCTGATTTTTCAGAATATCGGGTGTATGGTGGTACAACGCCGGCACCAACGACGTTGATCGCGACCCATTCAGGATCAATCAATGATACGACTCTGAACCTTGCCGGTCTGGATGAGGATGCGCACTATTTTTACCAGGTTAGTGCAGTAGATGAAAATAACAATGTTAGTCTTTTTTCCAATGCCATTGCAGCATCATTCAGCGATCCTCGAACCAGCCTCATCGGAGCCGATGTTGCCGGGGACGATCGGTTTGGTACAGGCGTCAGTATTGACGGAGACTGTGCAATCGTGGGGTCTATGTGGGATGATGATGCAGGTTCCCAATCTGGCTCTGCATACATATTTAAAAAACACCCTGAAGGTTGGGTTCAACAAACCAAGCTGGTGGCAGATGACGCAGAAATTTATGATTTTTTTGGTTGCTCTGTGGATATCAGTGGTGATTATGCCATTGTTGGTGCCTACCAGGATGATGATGGTGCGAGTAGCTCAGGTTCAGCCTACATTTTTAAATGCACAGGGCAAAGCTGGGTACAACAAGCTAAAATCGTCGCAGATTTACCCACTCAGAATGATAAGTTTGGCTGGTCGGTGGCAATTGACGGGGATTATGCTGTGGCCGGAGGTCGAAGTGCGTATGGTAACGTAGCCAACTCAGGAGCAGCCTGGATATTTCACCGTGATAATAGCACTTGGACACAACAATCCAAACTGACAGCATATGATGGCGTATCCAGTGATCGTTTCGGTGAATCTGTTGACATCTCAGGAGATCATTGTCTGGTTGGTGCTTCTAGGAAACGAGCAGCATACATATACATTAGGAATGGAACTACTTGGGATTACCAGACCAAATTGACAAGTACGGTTTCATATCCATACGAGTATGGTCGCGCTGTCTCTATTCAAGGCGACTATGCCTTAGTCGGGGCAATGAGTAATCCCTACCCCGGTAGTGGAAATAGTGGTGGTACAGCCCACGTATTTAAACGTGACGGTGTGAATTGGCCTGAACAAACTATTCTGGGACTCAATAGTCTTGAGGACAATGATTATTTTGGATGCTCAGTCTCGTTTTCAGACAATATTGCTGTGATGGGGGCTTTTGGTGATGACGGTGCTGGTTCAACAGCTGGTTCGATCCACTACTTTATGCTACGTGATACCACTTGGTATTACCAGGGGGAGTTGGTGTCAGACGATATTGCGGCAGGCGATTCACTGGGCTACTCAGTCGCAGTCTCAGGTGATATGATCATTGCTGGAGCACCTCATGCAAATCTGAATGCCGAAGCAGGAGGAGCCTACACATTTGAAATTCCTCCGGCCATTCCGATTGAACTCGCTCTAACCACAGGAAATGAGGAAATTACACTCCAGTGGGCTCCCAATGATGAGTCGAACTTTATATCCTACCAGATCTACTCTGATACTTTGGTAAATCCGACAACATTGATTGCAACTAACGATGCCGGTTCTTCAGATACTATTTCAACGATTTCTGGATTGACCAACGGTCGGGAATATTACTTCCGAATCACCGCACTGGATAACTCTGATCTTGAAAGTAATTATTCAACAGAAATGATTGGTATTCCCAATGGTCCACCTGTTTGGTCAGGACTTACGGATCAATCATTCAATGAAGATGATACTTTGAGTCTGGATCTTGATGATTTTGTTGCAGATAATAGCGATCCCGATTCAAGCCTGGTTATCACTATCTCAGGTGGTGCCAGCATACAGTCAGTATTGAGTGCAGATTCGCATATTGTGGAATGGTGGTCCGATCCCGATTCAAGCGGATATGCCGAGATGTTTATTATAACGGCACAGGATCCTGGTGGTCTAGTTACGGCTGATACCGTGATGGTCAGTATGAATGACGTCAATGATGTTCCTGTAATTACCTCAATCGATTCAAGTCATGCCACTGAGGATGTTTACTTTAGTTATCTTGGTACTGCCACAGATGTGGAAGACTCAACTCTGACCTGGGCTTTTGATCTCATGCCGTCGTGGATGACTGCTCAAGCAGACAGTGTCTTCGGAATACCTCTGGAAGGTGCTGTAGATACTAGTTTCCGGGCCATTGTCTCGGATGAGGGACTCAGTGATACTAGTATTGTGGCTATAGATATTGCTGTAGTGAACGATGGACCAATATTCACAACAATACCAGATATTAGCTATCCTGAG
>Ga0307992_1002457_pt1 | contig 10535 bp, 10 predicted proteins | sample EllFjometagen133_FD_203162 | JGI IMG/M metagenome (GOLD analysis project Ga0307992, IMG submission 203162) | Marine microbial communities from Ellis Fjord, Antarctic Ocean - #133 | ecosystem: Environmental > Aquatic > Marine > Unclassified | place: Southern Ocean | collected 2014-10-08
AGATAAGTCAAAAACTAAAGAATATTTTAGTAACATTTTAGGTTTTAATATCATTGCTGGATTATCTGTTTTAGTTTTTATCTATATTGTCATCAATGCTTTGGGTTATCCAATGGCAACCAAAAACCTAGTTTATTTTTCAGCAATAATTATTTTTTTCGACACAATTGCATTGTCTTTTTACGCTCTTTTTAGAGGACATTTAAACATGAAATATGAGAGTTTAGGCATCATTTTTCATAAAACAGCCCTTCTTTTGGTTGGGATTGTTTTAATTTATTTAAAGGTCCAATTAGTTTTAATGCTTTTACCTCTTTTAATCGCTAGTTTATTTTATTTAGGCAATGCGATTTTTTTCTTAAAAAGAAAGCTGGGAATTTGGCCCATACCTCGTTTTAATAAAAAGATTTTAAAGCGATTATTAAAAATTTCTTGGCCCTTTTTTATTGCCGCTGTTTTTGCCAAGCTTTATGCTACCAGTGATACAATTATTCTTTCTTATTTATCCGGAGACAAGTTTGTTGGTTGGTATAGTGCAGCCATGAAATTAGTTAACGCCTCTTTGCTATTAATTGCTGGGTCTTTAAGCGCCGCTCTTTATCCTTCTTTAAGTTATTATTTTATAAGGTCTAAACAAAAATTAAGCAGTCTTTTTGCTAAATCTGTTTTTTATTTAATATTAGTAACAATTCCTTTAGCCGTTGGCCTTTTTGTTTTAGCCAAGCCGATTATTCTTTTTGTTTACGGAACAGAATATTTAGCCGCTGTAATGATTTTAATGATTTTAACTTTATCAATCCCATTTATGTTTTTAGACTTTATTGTCTCCGCTCTTTTAAATGCTTGTGAAAAACAAAAGATTAACACTTTGATTCACGGGATTGGTGTTTTTGTTTTTATTGGTTTAAATTTGATTTTAATTCCTATGTTTGATCATTTAGGAGCGGCCTGGGCAGTTTTGGGTGGATTTTTAATTTTGTTTATTTTAGAAATTTATTCGGCTAAAAAATTAGTGAAATTAGATAAAAAATATTTACTTAATCGATTTAGTTTAATTATTTTAAATAGTTTGATTATGGGAGCAGTTATCTTTTTGATTAAAGATAAAATTCATATTATTTTCTCAGTTATTTTAGGGGTTTTAGTTTATTCCAGTCTTTCTTATCTCTTTGGTTTAGTTCAAAAAAAAGAGATTTTATTTTTGAAAAGTATGATTCGTTTTAAACAATCTTCTTCTTTATCTGATCAGACTAATGACCAGATACAAGGAAAAAATTAAGGAAAAGCTATGAAAGAATTAGAAATAGTAATGTTTAATATGTCCAGCTATGTTGAGTGGCAAAAAGGAATTCCTAACCGCAATTCTAATGTTTTTAATAAATTGTTAAAAAATCCAGAAGTAGGAAGAATTATAGCGGTTGACTTTTTACCCTTTAGCTTTAAGCGAGTTTTAAGAAACTATTGGCAAAATATTATTAATGGGCCAAAAGGAAAGGTAATTTATCGGGATTTAACCACTCGTTGTGTTAAAATTCCAGAAACAGGAACAACTGACTTATTTGTTTTTTCTACTATTGATTCGTTTTTTTCCCATCAAAGAGTAATTGATAAGCTTAATTTAGTTTTAGAAAGAATTAATATGCCTGAAAAGACCAGGATTCTATGGTCTTATTTTCCCATGTTTGTTAATTATTTTGATAAGATTAAAGCTGATTTAAAGATTTTTGATACAGTTGATAATTGGATTGAACATCCTTCATTTGTTAAATACAAAGAAAGATTAAAAAAGAATTATCAGATTATTGCTCAAAAAAGTGATTTAATTTTTACAGTTTCTAAAAACTTAATAGATTTTTTTCATAATTTGGGTAGAGATGAAGATGTTTTTTGGATTCCCAACGGGGTGGACATTAATCATTTTTCCAAATCAAAGTTTGATATCCCAAAAGATTTAAAAAAGATTCCTCATCCTATTATTGGTTATGTGGGGGTTATTCAACAAAGAGCGGATTTGGACTTATTAGAATATTTAGCTGATAAAAATCCAGACAAATCTTTTGTTTTAATTGGTCCACTTTGGCCAGTCTACTTTAGAAAATTAAGGCGCCCGGCAATTGAAATTAAAAAGTTAAAAAAATACAAGAATATCTATTTACTTGGTCGCAAACCATATCAAGTTTCACCCGCTTATATTAAAAGTTTTGATGTGGCCATTTGTCCACATCGTTTAGATACTTTTATTAAATACACTAATTCTTTAAAGGTTTTGGAATACTTAGCCTGTGGTCAGCCCGTGGTTACTACTCCGCCTTCTGGAGTGGAAAGATTTTCTCATTTAGTCTATATTGCTCAAGATTATCAAGATTTTGATAAAAAGATTAATCAGGCCCTTAAAGATAATAGTTTTGAATTAAGAGAAAAAAGAATGGAAAAAATGAAAGAACAAGACTGGGGATTAAGAATTAAAAAAATGATTAATTTAATTAAAGATAAACTAGTATGACCCTATCAATCATTATTGTTAATTGGAACGTCAAAGACTTGTTGCAAAAATGTTTAAAGTCTATTATTAATTATGTTCAAGACGTAGACTATGAAATCATTGTGGTTGATAATTGTTCTCATGATCAAAGCCAGGAATATTTAAAAGAAATAAGCAGAAAAAGAAGCCAAATTAAAGTTGTCTTAAATGAGAAAAATTTTGGTTTTTCCAAAGCTAATAATCAAGCTCTAAAAAAGGCCAAAGGAGAATTTATTTTATTTCTTAATCCAGATACAGAATTTATTGAAAAGAATAAAATAGGAAAAGTTATTGAATTAATGAAACAGAATAAAAAGTGGGGGATTGTTGGTTGTCAATTAATCGGTTTAGATAAAGAAATTCAACCCTCGGTTAGAAATTTTCCCACAATTTCTTCTCAATTAATAATTATTTTAAAATTACAGTATTTATTTCCCAAGCTTAAAGTTTTAAAGAAATACTTTCAAACGGATTTTGATTACAAAAAAATAAAAGAGGTTGAGCAAGTAGCGGGTAGTTTTATTTTAACTCGTAAAAAAATACTTGACCAAGTCGGGAGTTTTGATGAAATTTTTCATTTATGGTTTGAAGACGCTGATTTATGCTATCGGATAAAAAAGGCTGGTTATCAAATTGTTTATTATCCAGAAATAAAAATTATTCATCATGGCGGAAAAAGTTTTTGGCAGCTGATGTCTATTGATCGACAAAGAATTTACAATAAGAGCTTATTAACCTATTTTCAAAAACATTCTCATATCAAGCATTATTGGCCTTTAATTTTAGTTCAGCCTATTAGTTTATTTTTAGCCATGTTAAGCGGAGTTTATCCTTCTGAATTAAAAAAGAAAGTAAAAAAGAAATTAAATGTTGATTAAGAAAAAAAATTTAAAGGATTTTTTTCAAGGCATTAGGCCAATGGTTTATGCTTTTTTTGTTTTTACTCTGCTTTCTATTTTAGGTTATGCCTGGCCAATTGTTTCTAATCTTATTTTTTGTTTAATTATTGCCGCGGCCATTTATTTTAGTTTAATTAAAATAGAATATGGGTTTTTATTCTTAATTTTTGAGTTTTTAATTGGTCATGAAGGACATTTGTTTGAATTAGGCGGTATTTCTTTAAGGTTAGCCTTGTTTTTAGTAGTTATGTCAATTTGGTTTATTCAGAAGATAATTGATAAAAAACAAAGAAGATTTTTTGTTCAGTTTGTTAAATCACCGATTTTGGTCATGTTTTTAATTTTTTTCTTTGTTATCATCTTAGGATTGTTTCAAGGAATGATTACTCATGAGCCGATTTTAGCTATTAAGGATTTTATTAATTATTCTTATTTATTTTTAATTTTCCCATTACTTGATATTTTTAAGAAAAAAGGTTTTATTAAAAATATTTTTAAAATGAGCCAGGCATCGATAATTGGTTTAAGTATTTTAACCATTATTGTTTTTATCTTATTTGTGACTAATTTGAGTCAGGTTCATGGCCAGTTTTATTGGTGGTGGCGCAGCGTTGTGGTCGGCAAGGCCACGGATACGAGTAATGGATTTTTCCGTATTGTGAGTTCAGCTCATTTATTAATTTTACCTTTGTTTTTAATTCTTCTTAGTTTTTTAATTGAGAATAAAAAAAAGTTTAAAGGAAAATGTAAAAAATATTTAATTTATTTAAGCATAGGCGCTAGTTTAATGCTTTTGATTAATTTCTCTCGCGCTTATTTTTTAGGAATATTAATTGGTTTAATATTCCTGTTAAAAGGAATTAATTGGCGTCGTTGGTTAATTTTTTCCTGTTTAATAATTTTTCTTTTAATTGCTGAATTTGCTTTGCTTTTTGGTCTGGTCAGTGGGGGAGAGGCTTTGCAAGGTTTAGATTTTTTTAAAAATAGAATAGGAACAATTATTTCTCCAGACCAAGAGATAAGTTCTTTAACTCGAATGACAATTTTGCCAGTTTTAACAAAGATGATTAAACAATCATTAATTTTTGGCTCTGGTTTAGGAGCGACAGTGGAGTATACTGATTTATTAACTGGACAGGATAAAACTACTTTTCATTTAGATTGGGGATATTTGGAGATTTGGGTTGAACTAGGCTTGTTTGGCTTAATTTCTTATGCTTTAGTTTTGCTCTCTGTTTTTTATCAAGGATGGCAAACAATTAAAAAATTAAAAAGACAGGTTTTTGAAAAAAGATTAATTATTGGGCTTTTGGCCGGTTTAGCCAGTTTAATTGTAGCTAGTTTAACTGGGCCGTTTTTATTCCACCCGATTGGTATTTTTTATTTAGTTTTAACAACAGTGATAATTATATCCATTAAAGAAAATGAATTCAAAGTTGACAATACAAATTGTTACTTGGAACAGTTTAAAATTTTTAAAAGAATGTCTTGACGCGATTTTTAGCCAGACATTTAAAAATTTTTCTGTTTTGATTATTGATAATGGTTCAGCTGACAAGACAGTTGAGTTTGTTAAAGAAAATTATTCAAAAGAAAAGATTAAAGAAAAGTTTAAAAAAACATCTAAGATTTTTATATTTCAAAATAATAAGAACCTTGGTTTTTCCAAGGCCCATAATCAAGGTTTGGCTTTAGCCCAATCTGAATTTGTTTTGGTTTTAAATCCGGATGTTATATTAGAGCCAGATTTTTTAACTAAACTAATGAGAAAGGCGAGTAAAGAAAAAAAGATTGGCAGTTTTGCTTGTAAACTATTAAAAATTAAATCTGGTAATATTGAGCTTGAAGAAAAAATTAAAACAGATATTATTGATTCAACTGGTTTTAAAATATTTAAAAACCGTCATGTTGTTGACCGAGGCCAGGGGAGAAAAGACAAAAAACAATATGACAATGAAACAAACGTTTTTGGTGTTTCTGGGGCTTGCGCCTTGTATCGCCGTCAAGCATTGGAAGATATTAAAATGCCTTTAAAAAATGGGTTATTTGAATATTTTGATGAAGACTTTTTTGCTTATCAAGAAGACGTAGATATTGCTTGGCGTTTGCAATTAAAAGCTTGGCCCTGTTTATATGTTCCTCAAGTTAAGGCTTATCATTATCGTGGAACAGGAATTAAAGAAAAAAATGGCTTATTTGAAATAATTAAACTTCATTGGCAGCGGCCTAAAACAATTGAATATCTTTCTTATCAAAATCATTTATGGCTTTTATTAAAAAATAGTTATTTAAAAAATGTTTTTTATCACTTTTTTATAATATTTTTTTATGAATTAGGAAAAAAAATATATTTATTTTTTACCAAACCAAAAATTTTATTAAAAGTCAGTTCTTGTTTTTGGAAAAATTTTGTTAAAATGTATAAGAAAAGAAGAATAATTATGAAAAACGCCAAAGTCGATTTTAAACAAATGAGAGAGTGGATGGAAAAATCCCATTTATATTATTAATTATATGACTTTATCAATTATTATTCTTAATTATAATCATAAAAACCTTTTAAAAAACTGTTTAAATAGTTTGAAAGAGGCTAATGTTAAATTAGACTATGAGATTATAATCACTGATAATAATTCAAAAGATAATAGTCAAGAGTTTTTATCTCAAATAAAAGTTAAATATAAAGATTTAAAAATTATTTTAAATAGTAAAAACCTAGGTTATGCTCGGGCTAATAATCAGGCGATTAAACTGGCTCAGGGTAAATATGTTTTGATTTTAAATCCAGATGTGATTATTTTGCCAAATTCAATTGAAAAATTGGTTGAGTATTTAGAAAAGAATGAGAAAGTGGGGATAGTTGGTCCGCAATTATTAAATCCTGATAAAACTATTCAAAATTCTTGTTATAATTTTCCTAAATTAATCACGCCAATGGTCCGAAGGACTTTTTTAGGCAAATTGCCTGGTTTTAAAAAAGAATTAAAGCATTACTTAATGCTTGATTTTGACCATCAGCAAACCAAAGAAGTAGATTGGCTAATTGGGGCTTGTTTAATGATTAGAAAAGAGGTTTTAGAAAAGGTTAAATATTTTGATGAACGCTATTTTCTTTATTTTGAAGACGTTGATTTGGCTAAAAAGGTTTGGCAAGCTGATTATAAAGTAGTTTATCTTCCTCAGGCTCAGATGATTCATTTTCATCGCCGGCTTTCAGCAGACAAATCGACCTTAATTGCCTTGTTTTCAAAGATTACTTGGGTCCATATTAGTAGTGCTTTAAAGTTTTTTATAAAGTGGATAAAGAAGTAATTTGATTAGACAAAATTATTAAAATTTGATAAGCTATTTATTAATGTTCGGGGATCGTCTAATGGCAGGACATCAGGTTTTGATCCTGAGAATCGGGGTTCGAATCCCTGTCCCCGAGCCAACCTAGTACGTCTTTCGAGAAACCGATGTAGATTAAAAATTCTATAAAATATATATAACAAATCAAAAACTACTTATATTTGAAGTAGTTAAAATTAGAAATTTATCTCGGCAGTTTTTTTTACTTCGCGGAGTTTTTTCATTTTATTTTAAATCAGGGATATAATAAATATATATAGGTAGGATACTAAGAGTCGAAATCAGAGATGAGGCGAAGAAAAAAGGTGTCATGAATTTTTTATTATTTATATTGTCTCCTCTTTCGGTTTTATTCAGGGTCTAAAATAGATTTTGTTTTTTTAAATCTTGCCTTATTATCCTTCCTGCCATCATGCAGGCTGAAAGACATCTGTCATTAAACTCGATATTTTTATTCTCGGGAACGTTTCCTGAGTTTAATTCTCTAAGGTTATTGACTTGTGTGGGGATTTAATGATATAATGTTTAAGAGATATATAATTTATAAAATATAAAAAAAATATGGAAAATTTTAGACGAAATAATAGATCTAGCGGGAGAAGAGATAATAGAAGCTTTAATGACCGAGATTCAAAAAGACCAGAAATGTATAAGGCTGTTTGTGATGAATGTGGAAAAGACTGTGAAGTACCTTTTAAACCAAGCAGGGATAAGCCTGTCTATTGTAGTGATTGTTTTAGAAGTAAAGGAAATTCAGAACCAAGAAGATCTGGTGGAAAAAATTTTGGAAGATCTGACTTTGGTGAAAAAAGAATGTATGAAGTGATTTGTGATAAGTGTGGAAAGAAATGTGAAGTTCCTTTTAAACCTTCAGGAGACAAACCAATTTATTGCAGCGAATGTTTTAAAAAGGTAGATAAAAATAAAAGTTTTGACAAACCAAACAAACAATTTGAGGTAATAAATGACAAACTGGATAAAATTTTAAAATTGTTAATTCCTACTGTTTCTACGAAAGTAAGTGAAGAAAAAAAAGTAATGAAAAAAATTGTTGAAAAACCAGTTAAGAAAATTGTTGAAAAACCAATAAAAAAAATTGTTGAAAAACCAGTTAAGAAAATTGTTAAATCTAAAAAAATAAGTATAAATAAAAATAAGAAGGTTGTTCCTCTTAAAAAAGTTAAAACAAAAAAGAAAAAGTAAATCTTTTAAAAGATATATAGCCTGGGCATTGTGCTCAGGCTATTTTAGTTAAAAAGTTATCCACAGGCAATGCTTTGACAAAAGATAGTTATGGGTATATGCTTATAATAAATAGTTAATATAAAGGTTGGACTATTAATATTAATTAAAATAATTTAACTAAAAATATATGCCAAAATACGATGGAACAGGGCCAATGGGTTCTGGTGCAGGTACTGGTTGGGGCAGGGGTCCTTGTGGTACTGGCAGAGGTTTTTCTAGAGGTGGTTTTGGAGGGAGAAGACTTGGGTTTAGAAGATTTTGGAACTCTACTCCTTCTAGTAAAGAAGAAAAAGAAATGCTTTCAGAAGAAGAGAGTATGTTAGAACAAGAGATTAAGGACATTAAGTCTCGTTTAGTCGAACTCAAAGGTAAAGAATAAAAACATAACCCTTATTCTGTATTATTTAATACAGGATAAGGTTGGTTTATGTGTTTAAAAAATTAATAAAAAAAATATGAAAATAGCTATAAGTTCAATGGAAAAGGATATTAATGGTAATGTCTCTGATATTTTTGGTAGATGTTCTCATTTTATTGTTACCCAAATTGAACAAGGAAAAATCGGGGAAATAGAAGTTATTAAGAATGATAACATTAATCAAAATAGTGGAGCGGGTGTTTCGGCTGCTCAATTAATTGCCGAACAAAAAATTGATGCTGTTATTACAAGAAACATGGGACCAAGAGCAAAAGACGTTTTAACTCAGTTTAAGATTGAAATTTATTCAGGAGAAGGAACAATTAAAGAAGCTTTAGAAAAATTTATAAATAAAAAACTTGAAAAAATTAATTAAAATGAAAATTATTATTCCAACAAATAATAAAAAGGGGATGGAAGATGAAATAGCTGATCATTTTGGCCGCTGTTTAACCTATACTATTATTAACGAACAAGGAGAAATGATAGAGATAATTGATAATACTAGCGAGCACATGGGAGGACAAGGTTTGCCCCCGAAGTTAATGAAAAAACATCATGCTGATATTTTATTATGTAAAGGAATTGGACCCAGAGCGATTAATTTATGTAAAGAACTAGGAATAGCCGTGTATGTTTATCAGGCAAAAACAGTAAAAGAGATTTTTCAACTTTGGCAGGATAATAAATTAAAAAAAGCAGGCGTGGAAGACGCTTGCGATGAACATAAATAATATATGAAAATTGCAATTACTGGTGGAAAAGGAGGAACAGGCAAATCAATGGTGGCCACTTCTTTGGCTATTGAATTTGCTAGAGACAAGATAACCACTCTTGTAGATGCAGATGTAGAATGTCCAAATGATCATTTACTTCTTTCTATCAAAAGGAAAGAGTTTGTCAAGATTTATCAACCTATTCCTAAATGGGATTTTGATAAATGTACAAAATGTGGTAAGTGCGCTTTAGTTTGCAAGCAAAATGCGATTGTTTTTGTTAAAGAAAGATATCCAGCATTTGTAAAAGACCTTTGTATCGGTTGCGGAGCTTGTATAGCTGCGTGTCCTTATAATGCTATTTCTAAAACTAAAAAAGAAATAGGTACGGTCTATGTTGGAAAAAATTATAAGGTGAATTTAATTTCTGGAGAACTTAAATTAGGCCAATTGGCTTCTGGGGAAGTAGTGGCTGAAGTTAGAAAACATTCTAAAAAAATTAATAAAAAATTAAAAGCAGAAATAGTATTAATTGATTCTTCAGCAGGAATAGGCTGTCCAGTTATTGCTTCGTTAGTAGGAACTGATTACATTGTAGCTGTGACTGAACCCACTCCTTCGGCTCTACATGATTTAAAAAGAGTTTTATATTTGGCTGATTATTTTCAAATTAAACACGGAATTGTTATAAACAAACATGACCTTGAAAAAAGTTTTTGTCTTAAAATAGAAAAATTTGCCAAAGAAGAAAATATAGCAGTTATTGGCAAAATTCCTTATAAGAAAGATTTTGTTGATTCAACCATAAAAATGAAGCCGGTAACTGAAATAAATTCAAAATATAAAGAATTATTTAAATCAATTATTGATAAAATAAATATAGAATTAAAATGAAAGAAAAAGTAGCGGTGATTTCAATCTTAGTAAATGCGGTTTTAGCCGGAAGTAAAATTACAGTCGGTATTTTTTCAAATTCCGTTGCTATTTTAGCGGCTGGGATAGATTCTTTTATGGATATTTTTACTTCGACTATTGGTTATGCTGGAATTAAAATGGCTAACAAGCCAAGTGATAAAAAACACCCGTATGGTCATTATAAATTTGAAGTTTTAGGTGGGACAATTATTACAATAATTCTTTTAGCAACTGGAATCGGAATTATTTACAAAGCTTATCAAGGCTTTTTAAACCCAGGAAAGATTGAAATTAATTATTTAGCTTTTGGGGTAATGATTTTTTCAGTAATTGTAAACGAAACAATGGCTAGAATAAAAATTCATTTTGGTAAAAAAGAAAATTCAATTAGTTTACTTTCAGATGGATTTCATTCTAGAATTGATGTTTATGCCTCATTAGCAGTTTTACTAGGTTTGTTTTTAACCAAA
>Ga0307992_1002458_pt1 | contig 10533 bp, 11 predicted proteins | sample EllFjometagen133_FD_203162 | JGI IMG/M metagenome (GOLD analysis project Ga0307992, IMG submission 203162) | Marine microbial communities from Ellis Fjord, Antarctic Ocean - #133 | ecosystem: Environmental > Aquatic > Marine > Unclassified | place: Southern Ocean | collected 2014-10-08
AACCGGAATAGAAGCTGCAAAGTCTGATTCTAATGTTTATGATGGTGGACCAGACACACTACGGGAACATGGAATTACCCATGTGAACTCTCCAGTTTGGGCATTGCTCCATCTCGTACCAAAAGAAGACTATTAAATAATTTGGAGTTCATATATGATTCGATCATCCTTAGCTCCAGGGTTCATGGACAGATTATACAAAATATGTAAAGATAAAGGAATAAGTCTGGAGCAATTAGCAGAGATAGCTCAAATTGAACCAGACATGTTCCAGTATTACGCCCTTGGTGAGATTCAACTCGATGATATAACGCTTCAAAAAATTCTCGATTATGGTGAGGTGGACTGGCTATGGCTTGAACATGGGTACGAGATCGATCCAGTTGTAGAAAGTCACAAGAAGATGGGTGTTATGTATATATGCTAACTCAACCATATCTACTGCATAAAGGAAGAAATATGATTGGTTTCTATGCCCAATTATGAAATTCAATTAGGAGAGAATACTTATGAGCACAATTGGTTATGGATATGGTAGTGAATGGCATTTTATCCGGTATTTAGCATATCATCGAGATTTGTTAGAAAGGCGTATATGTGAATTGGCCAACTTTCGAAGTGTCGAATTTATAGATTTTCCTTTTGCTCGAAATCCTTCTATCCTTCACGATGATTCAGAATATGGTGGTATAGAGTTTTTAGATGCTCAGGTTGTAGGCAACAATAGACTCACAGCAATCAGGGAGGCATGGGAAATATTCTGGCCGCAAACGGGAAACCCACCTCAATGGGATGCTATAGCTATTGCCAAGAGAGAAGAAGAATCGCATTACTTAATATTCGAGGCAAAGGCCCATTCAAGAGAGCTGAGGTCTTCATGTAAAGGTTCCGCTAGGAGCTCCGAAATCATAGAAAGGGCATTTATCCAAACTCGAGCTGATCTTGGAATTATGGAGCCAGCAAATGATTGGAAAAATGACTATTACCAGTTAGCAAATAGGATAGCAGTGTGCAATTTTTTAAACCAACACGGTGTAAGCACATATATAGTGAATCTTCATTTTATGGGAGAACGGAGCCCATTATTCCCCACTAATTCACAATGTCCGAACCGCGTAGAGGATTGGGAAGAAGAAATCAGAGCACAATATCACCATCTTGGATTGCATCCAGGAGGATATGAAAAGCTGCTGAATCTCTTCCTTCATATCAATGAGGAATATGAATAAGCCTCATCACGATAGAATGGAGTATTATATGATAAAAAGATCGAGATTGCAGAGGCTGATTTCACACATTGGTGTAGTCTGGTTATTACTTGTTTCTGTGGCGATAGCACAAAACGGATTATTCATATCAGAGTTGTGCGATCCACGCAATAATTACTTGACTGATCGTTTCATTGAGATATACAATCCGACTGACCAGCCACTTGATTTATCAGGATGGCAAGTGGTTGCTGTCGGAAATACTGCTGACATTTTTACCTGGCCATTGAGTGGTACAATCCAACCATCCACAGCCCTGGTAGCAGGAGATGCCACCACAGTAGATGTTTTCCAAGTCGACTTCCCACAGGAGGCCTGGTCCGATAATGATGGTACCTGGAATGGGAAAGTCGGTGATGGAGCAAAGCTTCTCGACCCCGATGGCAATATTGTGGATCACATTGTGGTGCCAGGAGCCACATTTGAAAATGCTGACATGATCCGCAATCCCGATATACTGTCCCCCAGTGACAACTATGTTGCGGATCAATGGACTTCAACCCCGGTGGACCTTGCCAGCGAGGGAAGTCCGGGTACCCATACAGTCAACGGTTCTTCAGGTAATCCTCAAATAGATATGATAATGCTCGATCCAGCTAATCCATTGGCAGGGGATACCGTTCATGTGCGTGCAGAATTAACTGACGATGAGGGCTCTGTCACTAGTGTCATCCTAAATTGGGGCACTGTTGCCGATCAGCTCGACAATGAACTCGTCATGCAGGCAGACACCGGGAATACATACATCACTCAATCCCCGATCCCAATTCTGGAGATGGGCACCTGGGTGTATTTCACCATTACTGCCAGCGATGATACACCCCAATCTAACACTTCTTTGATGCAGTCCTACTGGCTGCCTCCAGTGTTAGAAGTACCAGATATACAGGGGATGGCAGATACCTCTCCTTACGTAGGTGTGGAAGTGATTACATCGGGCACCGTGTTAGCTTCCTACCTGGGCTTATTTGCAATCATGGATAGCACCGGACCCTGGCATGGACTGTGGGTGCAATCTGACCAGGTTGTTACTGAGGGCGATTCCTTGGTTTTGCGAGGCGTACCCACCGAAAGTGGGGTTGTTGGCTTTGACGGTACAACAATGCTAACTCAGACGACCATAGTTGAGGAAGTGATTGATGGAATCTCCATAATTCCTGACACCATTACAACCGATGTGGCAGGTAGCGAGGCCTTCGAGGGCATGCTAGTAACAATCGAAGATGGGACATGTACTGAAGTTGGATTAAATAATGGCACCCGCTGGGAACTTACAGATGAGCTCGGTACCTTGTTTGTGGGCAGCTTAAACACAACCTTTGAACCAACTCCAGGTAGCATATATCGGGTCACCGGTGTTACGGTTGATCAAGGCGGAAACGCAATACTTGAACCACGTAGAAATGAAGATATAGTATGGATTAATGACCTGAGTTCAGCACTGCTGACCAATGTGATTCCCACAGATGCAAACCACATTGTAGTCATTTTCTCAGAAGCAGTTAATGAGGGAAGTGCGACCGATGCTGCTAACTACATGAACGATGGAGTAGCGGTAAGTGAAAGTGTCTGGGAGGAGGCTTTCACAGAGCGAGTTACTTTGACCGTAGCCGATTTGAGCGAAGGTGCTCACGAACTGGTGGTGAACGGTGTCGAGGATGAGCATGGGAATGCAACTGCTAATTTGACCTTCGAGTACACCTTTGTGGTAAGCGATGAACCTGATGGCTACTATGACAGCGCAGCTGGACTTGTGGGACAGGATTTGCGTCAGGTGCTGCATGATATTATTGATGATCACAACACGATCAGCTACGATGCAGCCTGGGATGCCTATCACACCACTGACTTGAAGTCCAATGGAATGATCTGGGATATTTACTCAGACACACCTGGCCAAACGCCACCATATGAATACACTCCAGGAGAAGATCAGGGTGGTTCTGGTGTTGGTGAAGGGTATGGCTACACACGTGAACACACGTGGCCGAAGAGTTGGTTTGGTGGGACGGTTTCACCCATGTATACTGATTTGTTTGCCCTGTATCCTTGTGATGCACGTGTGAATGGTATGCGGGGTAATGACCCTTATGGTGAGGTGAACAATCCTACCTGGACCTCGATGAATGGAAGTATGAGAGGACTCAACAGCTATCCAGGGTTTGATGGTACAGTTTTCGAGCCGATCGATGCATACAAGGGTGACTTGGCTAGGACTTACTTCTATATGAGTACACGCTATTACACAGAGGATGCGGGTTGGCCTGGCAGCGGAGCGGTGGAAGGGGCAACCCTACGTCCATGGGCCCAAGCGATGATGCTGGACTGGAGTGCTGAGGACCCCGTCAGCCAAAAAGAGATCGCTCGCAACAACGCGATCTTTGCCATCCAGGGGAATCGTAATCCCTTTATCGATCATCATGAACTCATCGAAGCATTTTTCAACATGACAGGTGTGGATGAAGAGATAAAGCAGCCTGGTGTTTCTCGCCTATTTGGTGCTTATCCGAATCCGTTCAATCCAAGCACAACCATCAGTTACTCACTACCAGAACAGTCATTGTTCAAGCTTACAGTCTTTGACATTCGAGGGCAGGAGGTCGTGATGCTTGAGCAATCCGACAAACCTCCAGGTAATTACGAGGTGCAGTGGAACGGGATGGATCAACAAGATAATCCAGTGAGTACAGGTATGTATTTTGCTCGACTACAGGCAGGAGATTACAGCCAGACAATCAAGATGGTGTATCTCAGATAGGATTTACCTGCAAATTTGGGGATACATTTGGGATACCGCCTGTATCATCATCCGTTTAAGATATGTTAGCAACAACCAGAAAACTTAGGGTGACAAATATGAGTTCAAGCGAAGATATCATAAAGCGTCAAATTGAGTGGGCTAAAAATGCAGGGATTACTCTTATACGCCCGACGCCTGCTAGTGCAAGAGAAGCCTACACTTTGTCTCTAAATGAAAATTTTTATCAAATACCAGACCCACAGACTATAAGTGATATAGAAGGTGGTGATGGTGGGGAATTAACAGCTATAGGCGGTAACCCGGCAAGTATTCAAGCAGTTCATTCTTCATCAGCATTGCCTGTGAATATTTTTGATTACTGGAAGAAATCTTCTAATATTTCAACAATTGCCTCTTCCTGTGGGTTTTGTAGCTCTAAGGCGAGCATAATTGGTACGGTTAGGTACGAACAACAGTTTCCTGTCGATGATAGCTTTGAGCGCGCCCCCAATTTGGATGTTGTGTTATACCCGAATAATTCAAGATATTCAGCCTTTGCAACTGAATGCAAATTCACTGAGCCATATTCTTCGCGTGGACATGGTGGACTTAGTGACAAGTATTTACAGCTACCAGCCATATGGGATGGGATACCCAACTTGAAGAATCTAGCAGAACAGATTTCACCTGATGATGATCAATTTCACCACCTACATCCAGCTCAATTAATTAGGCATATTTTAGGTTTAAAAATGAGGTATGGAAAATCAGGTTTTCGATTGTTGTATTTGTGGTATGACGCTTTTGGTGTTTCGGGGCATCATCATTTAGAGGAAATCACTGAATTTTCAGAAATAGCAAAATCTGATGGCGTGAGTTTTCTTCACAGGACATACCAGCAGGTAATATTGAACTTATCAAAACATCGAGCAGCGCATCCAGACTATACCAAGTACATCACCAGGAGGTATTTGTAGGATATTCTTTTTAGTTGAAAATTACACCTAACGGGAGAATGATGATGGTTTGGTCTAATTGGAAAAGCATTGATGTTCGGTGTGAAACTGAAAAACCAGGTGTCTACAAGATTCGTCTGAGTATGATAAAGGATACACCAGCTAAAATTTCACGACTCTTGGGCAGAGTGGAAAATCCGGAGACATTCGGACACCGATTCCGGAAAGTTTCGGACACCGATTCCGGAAAGTTTCGGACACTTTCGGAGTATAGACCGGAATAATATTTAAAAACCCCTCGGCGATCTCATAAAGGTTGCCGCTCTCCTGTTCAGGGTGAACATGTCCTCTTTTAACAAAGAGGATATAAATGCGCCGAAAACACCTTAGGAACAGCCCGCCTCATCGGTGGGCAGGGAGACTGAAAATGAAATACATCCGCAAGATAATAGAGTTGAAGGAGCTGACTGATCTGTCTATCCGTGCGATCAGGAATGCTCTGAATTTGCCACGGTCAACTGTAAACGACTATCTCACCGCCTACAAGGCCAGTGACCTTACGCTTGATCTAATCCAGACCCTAAATGATGACCAGATATACACAGCACTCTTTGGTGAGAAACCGAAGGGTTCAACTCGACCACTTCCAGACTTTACCAAAATGAATACCGAGTTGAAGAAGAAACATGTGACCCGATCCCTGCTGTGGGAAGAGTACCGAGAAACGCATCCAGATGGACTGGGTTACTCCCAGTTCTGTGAGCACTATCGGCTCTGGTCAAAAAAGGTGAGTATCAGTATGCGTCAAGTGCATAAAGCCGGTGAGAAAATGTTCGTTGATTATTCCGGCTTAACCATGGAAGTAATCAACCCAAAGACCGGTGAGATCAGTAAAGCAGAAGTCTTTGTAGCTGCCTTGGGAGCCAGTGGTTACAGTTATGCTGAAGCCAGTATGAGCCAGAAGAAGCATGACTTCATTGCTTCTCATGTGAGAGCCTTCCAATTTTATGGTGGTGTCACTGAAGTGCTGGTGCCCGATAACTTGAAATCAGCTGTGACAAAATCGAACTGGTATGACCCCGACATCAATGAGAGCTACCAGGATATGGCTGATCATTATGGTACTGTGGTATTACCAGCCAGACCAGTTAAGCCCAAGGATAAATCCAAAGCAGAACTGAGTGTGAAGCTCGTACAACGTTGGATACTGGCCAAGTTGAGACATAGGCAGTTCTTTAGTCTCCACGAACTCAACGAAGCGATCTGGGAACTACTGGATGGCCTGAACCAAAAGAAAATCAGGCATCTGAAGAAGAGCCGGCATGAGTTGTTTGAAGAACTGGACCAGCCCGCTCTGAAAGCTTTACCGAGCAGAACTTACATCTACAGGGACTTCAAAGACTGCAAAGTGAATATTGATTATCACATCCAGTTGGAAGGTGACTACTACAGTGTACCCTACCAGTTAGCGGGAGAAGTAGTGGGTGCCCGCTATACTTCAACCACAGTAGAGATTTACCACAAGGACAAACGGGTTGCCATGCATGCACGAGGACCTGGTAAAGGAGTAGCTGCCACACAGACTGAACACATGGCAAGTGCCCACCGGGCGATGGCCGAATGGACACCTTCCAGGATCATCGGTTGGGGTAAGAGTCATGGCCCTTCTACAGGAGAACTCTTTGAAAAGATCATGTCAGAAAAGCCTCATCCTGAGATGGGCTTTCGAACCTGTCTGGGGATACTGTCCAGAGCTAAGGGGCAGGATAACATCCGTATCGAAGCGGTCTCAAAACGTATGCTGGAGCTCAGGCTCTTCAGAGTAAAACACTTCGTGAATATTATGAGCAATAAGAGCTATGAGCATCCCATCACTGAAACCGTAGATATTTTTGCTCCTGAAGACCATCATGAAAATGTGCGTGGTCAGAGCTATTACAAGTAGGGGTGATAAGATGATAGACCACACACTTGATCAGATCTCACAGCTAAAACTTGCGGGACTTAAAGCGGCTCTGTTAGAACAAATGGAACAACCCAACCACTATGCTGACATGAGCTTTGAAGAGCGACTCTCCTATCTCATTGATAGAGAGGTTCTGGATCGAAAGAGCCGGAAAACCAAACGGATGTTGAGAGCTTCTAAGATGAAGTACAAGACCGTCTTCTCAGAAGATATTGATTATCAGGCTGCTCGTAATCTCAAGAGATCGGTGGTAAAAAGCTTGCTGCAGAATAACTGGATACAACAACATCAGAATGTGGTTATCACAGGACCAACTGGAACTGGTAAAACCTATCTAGCATGTGTCCTGGGTAATCAAGCCATCCTTTCTGGGTACTCTGTATACTACACAAGAATATCGCCACTTATCTCAGATATAGCTATGGCCAGAGCTGAAGGAACTTATCCCCGGTTGATGAAACGCATCACTCGTTTTGATCTGTTGATCCTGGATGACTTCGGCCTCTCATCACTGACAACAGGGCAGGCGCAGGAACTATTGGAAGTAATAGAAGAAAGAACAGGGACTGGGAGTCACATTTTTACCAGCCAGCTGCCAGTTAAAGAATGGTACAGCTACTTTAATAACCCGACTCTGGCTGATGCCATAATGGATCGGGTAATACACAATGCTCACCGATTAGACTTGAAAGGAGAATCCATGAGAAAGATCAAAAACAGAGTGGCGCTTTCGGACACATCGACTTAAACTAGCCCGACTTGAACAGGGGCGATCGGGGTGTCCGAAAGATCCCGGAATGACTGTCCGAAACTTCCGGAATAACCAAGGGGAGAGACAATGCGAAATACTAAACTTTTCATTCTGCTAATAACTACCATTTTAATACTGGTTCAAGGATGCGATAACACTACTGAACCACCAACCGTATCCACCCTTGGATCAGCCAGGTTAAGTATCACCCTTAGAAACGTTGGTGAGTTAAGCAAATCCAGCTCGATAGAACTCCAGAGCCTTTTCGTTGAGATGAGTAAGGGGATCAATATTATTCATGACACAATCCCACTAAACGGCAACTCTGAGGTTCTTGTTACTCAAAGCTACGTTGGTATGTCAGAAGGAGACTGGACTCTTAAAGCGGAATCCAGGGATATAAACGCCGAGAATATCCACGTTGACTCGACTGAATTTACCGTTATCGCAGACCAAATAGTAGATGTAAGTCTTTCACTAGTGTCTAAGTATTCAATGTTAATAGCCAACTTTCTTGACATTGCCGAAGATGTATACCGTTGTGAATTAGTCGTTGATGGTAATATGGTCGCTGATTCAACATTCCCGCCTCAGACAGAATTAGAATACGACATAGCGCTTGGATACGATTATCTGACAGTCGGGACAGAGCACACCATTAAGATGGATGCATATGGCGAATATGAAGGAGTGGAATATCTTTTCTATACTGGTGATACTATTATCACAGCATTGGCGGGTATGGATGCCAGCTATGCGATTGATTTAGAGTGGGTCGGTCCTTTTGGAGCTCTTCGCGGGGATCTCATCATTGAAGTTACGATTGGGGCAACAGGCACGATCTCTATGAATGGCAACTTCCCAATCCCTGATGATGTTCTAATCGATATTGACGGTAATCTCTATCACACCATTCTGATAGGTGAGCAAATTTGGATAGCTGAAAACCTGAAAGTGACACATTACCGTGATGGTACAGCTATCACAAATGTAACAAATAATAATGACTGGACCGCACTGACAACTGAAGCATACTGCATTTTCAATAATAATGCTTCAAATGAAGTTGATACTTATGGTGCATTGTATAATGGTTATGCAGTGACAGACATCAGAAATATTGCCCCAGTAGGCTGGCATGTTCCAACGGATGATGAGTGGAAAGAGCTGGAGATGTATTTAGGTATGAGTCAAACTGAAGTCGATCAAAGTGATTGGCGAGGAATCAATGAGGGTAGCAAGCTAGCAGATAATACCGATCTGTGGAACGACGGCGTATTAGAAAATGATCAGGAATTTGGCAGTTCCGGTTTTAATGCGTTGCCTGGTGGATACCGCATATACAGCTATGGTACTTTCCACGATGAAGGCGCTTTCGGGAAGTTTTGGTCAATATCTGAGAGCGGTGGTAACTATCCCTATAACCGTGAAATAGTTAACGAATTATCAAGTGTCGGCAGGGTTGCCAGTAATAAAAATTACGGGTTCGCTGTTCGCCTATTGAAGGATTAGGCAACAGACATATTCAAAATTGTGGAAATACTCAACTTAATAGTAAGCATAAGTAATGACTAAGAAGACAGCCGGAGGACAAAAGCCGCCAGAGAAATTTATGACACCAGATGAAATCAAGGCGATGGTGATTCAAAATCAAAAAGACGCCACACTTCCCTCACTACTCTACGTGACGAGAAAGCTGGGTGAGGTCGAGGGATGGATCTCCATGCAAAAAGACCCACACAAGACCCTAGTTGATGTTCAGGGAGACCTTAGACAATTATACAACAAGCTGGTTGAAGAGGCTGGTATTGAGCAATTATCTGAGTCTAAAGGAGAAGGAATTGGTGGGGATAGAATTTCGGGAACTTAAACGAGGAGTATAGAACATCATGAAAAAACTTGATCCGAGAAGCGTAATAATTGGGTTTTTATTGGCCGTAATCAGTCTCCTTTCTATGGGCTTTACTGAGGATATAAGTCATTCTAACAACATAGAGGTAACAGAGATTGTTATTAAGGAAGGAGGGTCAGTCTCGTTTGCGGGATCAACAGAACCGAGCCTCTCTATTACCTCCAGGGGAATAAGTATTAAGAATAGCGAGACGGGAGTCATGACAAGATTGCTGAATAGCGGGCTTAGTATTTCTGAAAAGGACTCTTTGTTAGTTAGTCTGCAATATTATACAGGAAGAGGGACTTTTTTTAATATAGAAGGTCGAAGAAACAAAAACAAACACGAACACCAGGGTGTTAGTATTGTGGATGGTCTCATACATGTCCGCAATACCAAGGGTGAGCAGGTGGCTTTATTGGGACGTGGCCCTGATGAACATGGCTTACTGTTTTTGGCGGATAAATATGGTGATCTAGGCTGGGTACAGACAGGTAAACAATAAGCAGAGTAAACAGGATAAACAGAATAATATGAGTAATCTTACAGGCTGGATTAATGAAACGCTTTACCCTGAAGATGAGCGTGAAGGCGATGTGATGGTAAAGCCACAGAGACTAAATGTATATGAGTTTGAGGTTAAAGTGATCGCTGGACCAGATATTCATTATTTCAAATTTAGCAATCCCAACATATAAACTGAAGTTCATCCAACAGTGTGTCAAAATAGTGTCAAAGAATATGGCATGTGATGGCGTGATTTGTCTTAATTCTATCAGGCACTAGAAACAGGGAATGTTTAGCCAAATCCATTTTAAGCATTGAATAATAGGAGCGGAGAGGGAGGGATTCGAACCCCCGGTACCCTAAGGTACGCTGCATTTCGAGTGCAAGGCACATCCCTAGGTTGAAATCAGACATATTAGAACGATAAAATGACCAGTTATTGGATTAGATATCG
>Ga0307992_1002459_pt1 | contig 10533 bp, 10 predicted proteins | sample EllFjometagen133_FD_203162 | JGI IMG/M metagenome (GOLD analysis project Ga0307992, IMG submission 203162) | Marine microbial communities from Ellis Fjord, Antarctic Ocean - #133 | ecosystem: Environmental > Aquatic > Marine > Unclassified | place: Southern Ocean | collected 2014-10-08
TGAGTTAAGTTATGTTAACAAGCTGCTCGGCCTTAATCTTAATGAAAAAAAGTTTGTTGAACTGCTCTCAAGGATGGGTTTAGGATATGATAAAGATGTTTTGATTCCAGCTTACCGCGGTGATATTATACATTCTGTAGATATAGTTGAGGCAGCTGCAATTGCATATGGCTATGATAATTTTACTCCTGAAATACCAAATCTTGCAACAATTGCTGAAGAAAATTCCTTTGAAAAATTCAAGAGCAAGATAGCTGAAATTCTTGTTGGCCTTGGAATGATTGAGACAAACACTTATCATATAACAAACAAAGAAAATTTGAATAAAAAAATGAATATTGAACTTGGATGTGTTGAACTTTCAAATGCCTTAACAAAAGATTATGATGTTTTAAGGTCATGGATGATTCCAAATCTGATGGATGTTTTAAAGAATAATCGTAATAGGGAGTTTCCTCAAAAGATTTTTGAGATGGGAATATGCTTTAAAGAAAATAAAGAAAAAGAGACAGGTGTTGAGGAATTCACAAGGTTGGCTGTTTTGATTTCACATACTAAATCAAACTTCACAGAAATAAAGCAAGTGCTTGATTATCTGTTTAAAGCTCTTGATTTAAAGTATGAAATAGAAAATGCAGAACATTCAAGCTTTATAAGGGGAAGGGTTGGCAGAATAATAGTTGATGATAAGAAGCTGGCCTACATAGGTGAGATATCGCCAGAAGTTATAACAAACTGGGAGCTTGAGATGCCTGTGGCCGCATTAGAGTTAAACTTGACAGAACTTTTAAGATTAATCAAAGATAAATAACATTTAAACATTTTATTAAGATAAAGCATATTAAAAAAAGTAAAATCCTAAACCTTTTACATCTTTACATAATTAGGATTTATAGTGGTTCTTTTTTGTTTAGTCTTTGGTCGTATTCTCCCTGATAATTTCCGTTGTTTTCCTAAATACTTCCAGAATTTTAATTCTGTTTCTTGTCTTTCTGATTCTAATGCTTTGTCTTCTATCGGCGAATTAAAACCATAGTCTAATTCTTTTTCAATATTTTCTTCTTCACTTTCCATCCTATTCAATTCTATTCTAAATCCTATATAATGGGTAGACGCTTTCTCAATCTTTCTTTGTCTTAAGTATGCGCATGCAAGTAAATAATGCGCCCTCAACAATTTTTCATTAGTCTCTAAATTTATATGCCCATTATATTTTGGAGTATATTTTTTAACAATTCTTTCTAATTCTTCAATCCGTCTTCCTTCATACATTTTTTATTTTCCTTTACAATAATAAGTATTATACTTATTTAAATCTTTTTATTTTATAATTTATAAGTACTCAAGAAAAACAAGGTTTTAAATCATATAGAAAAAACCTCACCAATTATAATAACCAACTGGGAATTGGAGATGCCTGTTGCAGCATTAGAACTAAACCTAACAGAGCTTTTTGAATTATTAAAACAATAATTTAGTCTTTTAGATATAACCTAATTTTTTTGAGGCCACTACAAACATTGAGTGAGACCAGCAAAGCGGTGAAACTGAAACCTGAATTTTATTTTTGAATATCTGTTCTGGGATAAATTCTTTATTTCCTAAATCATCAATTACTTTTCTGTAATATTTCAAAGCATTTTTCCTGTCTTTTTTTTCAGCATAATATATTGTCATCCAAAAATTAAGCAATGGCCAGTAACCAGCACCTTTCTTCCTGTGAATTTTCTTTTTATACATCCAGCCGTCATATTCGTCATTCTTATACCTGTAAACACCATAATCCCTTACAATATCCCTTTTAATTAGTTTTATGGTGTTTTTGATTACCTTATTGTCTGCTTTGATAATTTCTGATGGCCACACCAGTCCCAATAAAGACGCATCAATTCTTTTATCATTTAATATCCCAAAAGAACGATAAAAATGATTTTTAGAGTTCTTCAATAAAATATTTTTCATTTCATTTGATATTCGTATCCATTTTTTATTTGGCATAAGTTCGTTTGCGCATGCCAGCCCCTTAGAGCAAAGGGCTAATGAATAACTGAAGTTTTCTTTAAGGTCAGGGAAGCAGAGCCTTTCCTCCCACAAATCCTGCGTAACTTTTTTGAAATGGTCTTTTCCCCAAATTGCACATAAACCATTTGCAGATTTTTTAATCAACATAGCAAATTTTTTTGCATCTGTTTTGTTACTCTTGTAAAAATCAAATAATGCAATTAAAACACTCCCAGTTTGGTCTGGCTGAAGGTGATTCAATACCTTCTTTCCATTAACATAATATTTTTCATAAAACAATCCTGTTCTTTTCCAGCTTTCTGCTTCCATACACCATTTGAAAAACTTTTCCTGTATTTTTATTCCTAAAATATTTGCAGCAATGCATGTGTATGTAGCATCTCTTGGCCACACAAACTTATAATTCTTGGCCTCTTTTGGAAAATAGCTTTTTGAAGAATTTGCAGCAACAATTGCTCCATTCTTAAGAGAGCAGTCTTTTATCACTATCTTGCTTGATTTAATAAGCCTTTTAATCTGAGCTTTCATAAAGGTAAAATAAATGTTTTATTTAATATATCTTTCTATAAACAATTTAAGATAAATTTAAATATTAATTATTTTTAATACCTTTTGAGGTGATATTATGGCAAAAGTAGTAGGAAGACATCATGAAGAATTTCCGACATTTGCAGTTGTTTTGCTTGTGGTTGGAATAATCTGGTTTTTGAATGATCTGAAGATAATCAATGTTAATATTCCATGGGTGCCAATGGTTTTAATAATTGTTGCAGTTGGAATGATTTACAACAGGTTTAAAAAGGCTTAATCAAACAAACAGTTATTTAATGAAAATGAAGAGAATAATGCCTCCGACATATTTTATGTTTTTGCTTGTTGTTTCTATCTTGCTTCACATTTATTTTCCATTAAGAAGGTTTTCTTATTCTCCTTACAATTACATTGGCGCTTTGCTAATAATCTTTGGAATTGTTCTTAACCTTAAGGCAGATTCAATGTTCACAAAAAGTAAGACAACTGTAAAGCCGCATTTAATGCCAAGTTCTTTTCATGTTTCTGGACCATTTAAAATAAGCAGGCACCCAATGTACTTGGGAATGTTTTTGATTTTATTTGGAGTAGCATTAATCATGGGCTCTTTGACTGCTTTTATTTTTTCTTTTGTTTTTGTTGCTTTAATGGAAATTCTTTTTATTCCAAAGGAAGAGATGAATATGAAAAAGGCCTTTGGAAAGAAATATCTGACATATAAGAAAAAAGTCAGAAGATGGATTTGATTCTGCTTAAATTCACCTATAACTCAATAAATATAAATAACTGTTTAGTATTTATCTAAATAAGGTGATTATATGGCTGGGAAAACAAAGGAAATAATTAATGTGGGAGAATTAGTCTTTGGCAAGGCAGAAACTGTTGTTTACAAAATTATAGGTAATTCCAAAGGTCCAAAAGTAGGATTGGTTGGCATGACTCATGGTACGGAGTATATTGGTGCAAAAATTATTGATAGATTGTATGAGGAAATAGATCCAGATAAACTAAAAGGGTCAATTGTGGCCATACCCATAGCAAACCCATTTGCAACAGCAGGAAAAAACAATAATACGCCTTCTGGTTTTGGAGAGCCATTTTCATCTATAAGCTTAAACTCACAATATCCCGGGAATAGTGAAGGAAATTTATCAAAACAATTGGCAGCGATAATTTTTGATAATATCAAAGATGTAGATTACTTAATAGATATTCATTCAGGAACAATAATAGGCAAAATTTATCCGCAAATAAGAATTAAAATTGATAATGAAATAAAAGAGGATGTGATTAAGAAATCAAGAGACCTTGCTCAATATTCTGGGTTGGAAATAATTGTTGAAACTCCTTCATCAAGCATATCTAAGGATACAAAAGGCATTCTAACAACACAGGCTGCTTTATATGGAATACCAGCTGTAACTCTTGAATTATTTGGTGGTGATGTAACTCAAGAAGAAGTTAATTTTGGTTTAAACACTGTTTATAATGTTTTGAAAGGAATAAATTGTTTAGAAGGCAGACTAGAGAGAATAAATCAAAATACTTACACCAAGTTAACAAAGATTTACAGCCCGCAAGCTGGTATGATAGATTTTCTAAAGGATTTAGGAAAGGAAATCAAGAAAGGAGAAGTATATGCCAGGGTAAAAGATTTAATATCTAGAAAAACCTCAGAATTAGTTTCTCCTGAAGATGGAATTCTTGGGTTTAGGGTTTCATTTGGGGTATTAAACAAGGGAGATTACATAGGTGAATTTCTGAGTAACAAAGCATAGCTCTAAATTTAAGGAAATTTTTACTTTAAAGAATTTTAAGCACGTATTAAATTTAACATTTTGATTGTTTTTAGCCGAACTGACAACTAGAAATATTGGAAAATAAGGTGAAGAGTTTTAAAAGCTAACATTTTTATATGCTAAAATCATAATTAGCTTATGAAAGACAAACTCATTTATGTAAAAAAGATATTTTATGTATTAATGGGAATTTTTGTTTTGTTAGTAAGTTATTTCTTAGCTTGGTTCCCCCATGAAACAAAACGAGCACTTTTTCCTTTTGTAGCTATTTTAGCAGCCATATTCTTTGTTTTGGGTGGTATATTAATTTTTTTGACTTTGAAATTAAAAATAGAAAAAAAGCTAAAGGTGTTTTTAATCCTAACAGGGGCTTCTGCTGTAGGTTTTTTAGTGTGTGTTATTTTGCATAATTTCTTTTATGGATTGTTTATTTTCTTATTTGGTGCAGGATTTTTGGATAAAATAGGGTTTGGAGATGAACATTTCTTTTTCCTTTTGGCCATTCTGGTTTGCCCAATAGTGTTTTTAATTGGTGCAGTTGGCAGTATGCTGATGCTCATCAGAAAAAGAAATAAGATTTAGTGGTTTATAACCCTCACCCAGGAATGTCCAGTGTCCAGTGATTTACTTAGAATTAGCTTTAATCTTCCGGATTATAACATCCCTGTTTTCTTTTATAATTTTTTCAACTGATCTTTCTGTATAATAAGTTCTTTTGCTTCCAAAAAATATTGAGCATAATGCCGGTTTTAGCATAGAGGAAAGAGAGGCATTTCAAAACCAGCTTGAAAAAGGATATTTAGACACATTCAGGATTTTCAATAAGGAGCCAGGGTATTACACTTGGTGGAGCTACCGCTTTAATGCAAGGGCAAAAGACATTGGATGGAGAATTGATTACTTTATTGCAAGCAAGGAATTAAAATCAAAGATATTTTCCTCAGAGATATTGAAGAATATCCTAGGAAGCGACCACTGCCCTATAATTCTTGAAATAATACTCTAATTTACCACTATAAAGTTATAATTTATAGAAAGGTTTATAAATCATTAATTCATACTGTTTATTAATTATGATTAATATGAAAAACAGATTAAAAAGAAAAATTCATGATCCTGTAACCTTCTTTTCATTAGTTGGAAAAATGAAGAAAATTCCAAGAACAGGATGGCTTCTTCATGGAATCATAAATGTTGAAAGCATTGCAGAACATTCATATAGTGTAACTACAATTGCATATTTTCTTGCAGAAGATTTAGGTTGCAACAGCTCAAAATTAATAAAAATGGCGATTATTCATGATCTTGCAGAAATTCTAACTGGAGACCTTGTTTCAGAACATGGAAGGGAGATGGACATCGAAAAAAGAAAAAGTAAAATTATAATTGAAGGAAATAAAATAAAAGAATTAGCAGCTCTTATTTCTAGTGGAAAAGAATTACAGAAACTTTGGACAGAATATGAAAATCAAAGTTCAAAAGAAGCAAAAATGCTGAAACAGATAGACAAGTTTGAAATGGCAATGCAAGCATTACAGTATGAAAATCCAAGAAATCCAAATCATCTTAGAGAATTTTGGGAAAACGCAAAAAAATATATAACACACCCCATTCTGCTTAATCTCTTTAAGGAGTTATGCAAAAGAAGAACTCCACCTTACAATGATTACCATTTGATAGGAAAAAGATTTCTTTGAACTTAATTAAGTATCCATATTGTAAAATTTAATATTGCTGCAAATGTGACCCAAAGAATGTAAGGTATCTGCATGTAAGCAGCTGTTTTGCTCACCTTTTTGAAGCTTATTATCATGGCCATTATAAATCCCCATAAAATGATTATTTCTATTAATGCAAGCAACAGGTTGCTGAGGCCGAAGAATATTATTGACCATAAGAAATTAAGGAATAACTGTATTGAAAAGAATACAAGGGCTGATTTTACATCCGGATTTTCTATTCCCTTTTTGTAAACAAGATAAGCAGATATTCCCATCAAAGTATAAAGTATTGTCCATACAGGACCAAACACCCATGAGGGTGGTGAGAATGACGGCTGGTTGATATCAGAATAAGTTGTCTTAAAAGATGAGGAAGATACTGAGGAACTAATCATCCCACTAAATATTCCTGTAAGTTGGGAAATAATAACCAGGCCTATAAGAACAAGGATACCCTTAGTGTATTTGTTCTTCATACTTATACTATTGTTTTTGAAGTATTTAATATTTTTGATTAGGTTTTCACCGAAACAAACAAAAGCCTTTAAATAGTTCTTTTGTTTTTTCTAGAGTATGGAAGAAAAAATACTCATAGACAAGGAAACACTTAAAGCTATAGCTGTAGATACAAGGCTTAACATACTTAAGCTTCTTTTAAAAAAGAAATATACTCTTTCTGATATTGCCGGTATATTAGGATTAGGAGTATCAACAATAAAAGAGCATCTTGATATTTTATTAAAAGCTGGGTTAATAAAAAAAGAGGATACAGAAAGAAAATGGAAATATTATTCTTTAACATTTAAAGGAAAAAGGCTGATAGAGCCAAGAGAAATAAAAGTTCTTTTTGCATTTATAACAACCTTAATTGCAGCTGTTGGGATGACTTTTGTTTTTGCAAAGAGTTTCCTAATGAAAGGAGCACAGACATTTGCTGCAGAAGCTCCAAGAGCTTTAAATGTTATGGAAGCAGCAAAAGATGCAGGAATTGGCAGAGCAGAGCTGGCTCAGGTTGCAGAAGAGGCAGTAATTCAGGGAACCAAGGCATCACCTTACAATCTGTCAATAATAATATTCATAATACTTTTAATTTTAATAGCATTGAGTGCATTCTTTTTTGGAATGCTCCTTAAAAAACCGCAATTGATAATTACAAAAGGAGGAAATAAAAAATGAGAAAAATATTATTCACAATAGCAATAATAGCTATTTTTTTAGTTTCAGGATGCCAGGATGAAAAGCCTATTGGTGGAGAAACAGATGAGCATGGTTGCCTTAGTGCAGCAGGCTATACCTGGTGCGAGTCAAAGCAGAAATGTTTAAGAACATGGGAAGAAAGATGTCCATATGAAGAAGAATTTGCATGTGAAACTGATAATGATTGTATTCCCTTACCTTCTGACTGCCATCCAATGTTTTGTATAAACAATGGATATGAATCAAATTATAAAAAACCAGAAGTATGCACAGAGATTTTTATGTTAGAGGCAGCATATAATCAAGAAGATTGTGTTTGCATTGAGAATAGTTGTGTTAATAAGAATATTGGAAGAATCCATGAAGATGAAAAAATCTCACTTGAAGAAGCAATTGAAATAGCAAATGAAAGTGAATGCATTGAAAAAGGAACTTTAACAGATAATTCTTTTTACAATAATTACACAAGAACATGGTGGATTGACTTGGAGATGAAGGAGGAGTTTGAGCTTGATTACTGCAACCCAACATGTGTTGTAAGGGAGGAAACAAAAACCGCAGTAATAAATTGGAGATGCACAGGAGCACTTCCTTAATTTTTCTTTTTAATATTCTAAAGTAGTAACAAATATAAAGATTAAAATATTTCTTATTGTATGGGCTTAAAAGCACTACTTACTGATTTTGAAGTAAGATCAGAGAAAGGAGAACTTGTTCTTAGCCTTAGGGATGTTCACAGCAAAAACAAAAAAGAGCAGATTGATCTGGGAAATCTTTACATACCCAATCAAAAGCACATTTTTTTTACAGGAATTCTTGGAAAAAATACGGGAAGGTCCCTTCAATTCAAAGAAGTTAATTCAGAAGATGAAAAAATCAATAAGTTCATCGAGCAGATTGACAACATGAAGAAAAATAAAAAAGCTTTTTCTGAATATTCAAGGTTAATGAAAAAACTATGGAAAAACATGCAAGAAAATAAATTAAGCATGATTAACTTCATGGAATACCAGAGGATTAAAGACAAATACTGGTGGATATACCAAATTTATCTTCCAATGAAATTTAAGGATGTTCTTCCTGATGATTTTATAAAACAGGATTACACCCAGTGGGCAAGGCGCAGATTAACTTGTCCTGGAAAGTTTGTTAATTTGGATGATACTCTCGTTGAAGCATTCAGGAAAAAAAATAAAATAAAGAATGAACTAATTGATTTCAGGAAACAGATTGACAATTTTTCAGGCAAGAGTTACGCAACAAGGCAGATTAACGACCTTGATGAAATTCTTGATAAAAATCCAAAAATAAGCCTGGAAAACCTTATTGAAAGCTCAAGAAATATTTCTTCCCTAAAAAAGATTGATGAGAGTTTAATAAAAAAAAGAAAAAAAATAAATGATGAGATAATAAAAGCAAATAAGCTTTTTAATGGAGATATAAAAATAGATTATTCAAGATTTTCAGATAAAAAAGGTAAAAGGAGTCACAAACTTAGGCTTGAAAAAAAAAGTACTGATTTTCTTAAAAAAGCAAAAACACCTTCTCTTGAAGATGTTGTTAACTTTAAATGGGCATTTATTGATATTGAAATACCTCATTTTAAGAGAAAAAATGCAGGAGTAACATGGATAGGGGTTAAATATTATGATGGTAAAAAAGAAATATCAAGAATTCATACAATACATGGCATTGCACCTGAAACTTCAAGTGGATTTGAGATTGTAAAGCACAAAAGCATTGATGAAATGATTAAAAGCTTTACAGAAGAATTCAACAAGTTTAATCCTGATGTTGTTTCAACATACAACACAAGGTTTGATCTTATAAAACTAAGGGAAACACTTGCAGGATTTAAAGTAGGAGAAAATAAAACTGATCCTTTATACAAGGTCACTACAAAATTCTTTGAAAGAATAGGCATAAGAAACAGACTTGTTATTGACTTTTTCAGATGGCAGAAGATTGCGCGAGCTTATGATATAAATGCAAAGCTGGAGATGGCTGCAGGATTTGAAAAAAGCATAAATTATGACCAGCTTGCAAAACTTGAGGATTATTGTATTGAGGGAGGTAAGATAGGGGAGAAAGCATCAAAAATTAGTTCAAAATATTTAGCAAGCGATGTTAATTCTTTGTTTTCTTTATTTAACCTTGATGAATTCAGGAAAAATATGGAAGATGTTCTTTGGATGTCTGACAAGTTCAATATTAGCATTGAAAGACTGTTCCATATGCCAAATGTTATCAATGAGTTTCAGGAAGAGGGTTATTTTGAAACAATGGGGATAACAAGAAAAAATGTATTTCCTTACAAAAAGACAAAACAAACAAACATAATGGAAAGGAAATACTTAGATTATTTTGTGAAGAAGGTTGTAAACAAATCTGTTAAGGAAAAAGAAATAAAAGGGGTTTCAAATGATGTTTATAAGGTATTCATACCTATTGGTGATTTTTTCAGGGAACCTTTGTCAAAAAGGTCAATCAAAATAGGTAAATTTTTTGATTATAAAGATAAATTGAAGAAGGATAAGCACAGGGTTTTCTTTCTTGAGCAATATGCAAAGGCATTCAGCAGGTGGATTACTGTTGACTATGCAAGATTTTTGAAAGACAAGGATAAACATGATAAAATTCTTTCAAAGAATAATATTGATTTTGATGAAATGAAAAAGATTTATTATGATTTATGGGATACTGCCAGAAAAAAAGGGCAAAGCAGTCTTTCAGGAAAACTTGGAATGGGAAATCTTGCAATTAAAGACCTTGAACAGTTAGTTGACGAAAAGGTTAAGACTTTTGCAGAGAATAAAGGGATTAAAGCAAATGAGCTTACAAAAATAGTAAATTTGTATTCTCATGTAAGAAAAAAACAAAGGCATTTCTTTGGGAATTATGAGATAGAAACAAATGATATTGAGAATATTCTTAATAAAAGGTTTGAAGAAATTAATAATTTTATTGAAAAGAATGATCTTGAGATAGTTGCAAAAGAGGGATGCTATCTTTATTTAAAAGGAAACAAGTCAGCACTTGAAAGAAAAGATGCTCCTGTGATAATGGTTGATGAGGCACAAAAACTTTATCATTCAGATAAGGTTTACTACAGCAAAAATGGATTTTTCTCTAATATACAATTCAAGGACCATCCAGGATATTATCTTTCAATGTTTGAGATGAATGCCTATAAAGGCATGATTGAGAATCTTATTGAAGGTGATAAAGATAAAGCAGAAAAAGCTTACGAAAGAGCATTAAGA
>Ga0307992_1002461_pt1 | contig 10533 bp, 12 predicted proteins | sample EllFjometagen133_FD_203162 | JGI IMG/M metagenome (GOLD analysis project Ga0307992, IMG submission 203162) | Marine microbial communities from Ellis Fjord, Antarctic Ocean - #133 | ecosystem: Environmental > Aquatic > Marine > Unclassified | place: Southern Ocean | collected 2014-10-08
TAAATATGTGTAATTAAGTGGCTTAGCAAGGGAACAGGCCGTGTTGCCGAGTGTTGTAAAGAGAGATAGTTTTGTAGTATTGTTAATCAAAAATAGAAAGGGAGGTTACTGCGATGAAGCGAAGAGATTTCTTGAAAGGTCTGGCAACTACGTCGGCGGGTGTAGCATTAAGCGGCGGGGTAGGCTCGCTGGCTTCAAAAGCCTACGCCAAGAGAAAAAAGGAGGATTTTGGTGAGATCAAGAGCCTGAAGGTTCACTGTATATCGGAGACAAGTTGGTTTGATAATGCCACCTTGGGTAGAGATATAAAAGCGGCAGGTGGCATCAATACAAACCAGTATGACGTAGCTTACAACATTGATAATCTGGGAGGGTATGCCGCCCTTCTCGAAGTTGAAGCACTGGACGGCAAAAAAACCAAGTATCTCCTGGATACGGGGTGGAACAACGAATGGATGGATTATGTTTTTGCCAAGGACGGGATAGACAAAATGCTCAAGAACAAAGAGATCGATACACTCATTATTTCTCACGACCACATAGACCATTATTTTGGCCTTGAAAGTACACTGAAACATCAGCCCGATATCAAAATCTATTTCCCCGGCACGTCAATGGAAAAGAGTTTTCAGCTTTTGAAGGGAGCGGATTTTTCCAGCACACCCGGCTGTGCCAAAAACACGGTGCCTCACACGGGGGAACTGATCGTAACCAACACAAAAAAAGAGTTCTATAAAATTCAGGATGGATTCGGGCTTGTTTTCCTTGACGCCCCTGCCACTTTGCAGGTTCACGGCGAAAACAACCTGTACTTCAAGATCAAGGACAAGGGCTATGTAACGGTCACCGGTTGCTGTCATGCGGGAATTTTAACCCTGATTAATTATGCCCGGCGGAACTTTAAAGGCGGGAATGAAAATTATGGGTGTTACGGCGGTTTGCATATTTCTGTCTTCGAAAATTGGGATCCAAAATTCGACGACATTATTGAGGGTATGAAAACTTATAACATGAGTAAAATCGCGTGTAACCACTGTACTGGATGGATCTGGGCGGAAAAGGCAGAAGCCGCAGGCCTTCCGATTATTCATGGTACAAGTAAAAACTTATCCTACAAAAAACAGGGAGCGCTGTCGCACTCACATACCTCTAATGTCTATATAGGTAATGGCGATGATGTTTTCTTTGGCTAAGATTTACGTATTTACGAAAATCCGGAAGTATTCCTCCTTCCCTTGTTCTTCTCACTTGGGAAAGGGATGCACTTGTAGTTTGTTGTGAAATCAATATTTATCAAATGATTAGAGGACGGTTTTGAATAAAAAGGGATTCTAATTCGAGTTTGTTTGGAATTTCGGGTCAGAGTCCCTTTTTTCAATTTACGATGTAAATATCGTTTTCAAATTTTCTCTCAAGGAAAGGGGGAAGCAATGGGTAATAATAACGTAAAGGAAAATTGGATCGCGACGAGGGAGCTCATTCCCAGGTGGTCTGTGGGCATATCAGGCCTTGCTAATTTGATAGTTCTTATGATTGCGACACTTGCCATTTGGTGGGTCTTTTTTGCAAATGCTGGACCTTGCAAGCTCTACACCCCGCTTCTTGGATTTTCTCTGGTTATCTGGACTCTCTTGATTATGCTCTGGCAAATAGAGTTATTCAATTTCTGGCCCCTTAAAAGGGATTTTCTGAACAATGCTCACCCCTTGATAAAGGGAGGTCTGCTTACCTCTATAACAATCATTTTTTATTTGGTATTTGTCTTTGGGATTTTTTATTTCATTATTGGTAGATATGGGATTACCTATTTTAACTGGTCATATCTGAATAAAGTTGGAAAATTAGGTACAGATATTTTAACTACGAGAGAAATAACTTCGTGGGCTATGCTTTGCATGTCAGTGCCTTTCTTTTTAATTAGTGTTTGGGTGATGTCAGGTATTGGAAAGGATATATTCCCGGAACTTTCTCAGCCGAGACTTGGTATGGCCAACTGGTTGTTGATAGCGACTGTTAGTGTTCCTATCTTCTTTATCTTTTTTCATCCCCATATAGGATCGATGTTCTATCCTGCCCAGATATATACGGCTGTGCCGCCATGGTGGAAAAATCTTGCTCACACAAACAGTGCGGAATACAGTCTGGGTTATTTTTTCTGCACCGTGGTTGCTATTTTTTATACTATTCACCTGTGGGAAGGACGCCCATGGAACCTGGCAAAAAGCCAACCTTGGCGATTCCTCTTTCTTGTTGTTGGCAGTTTGATTCTAGGTGCTATACTGTTTAAAATTGAGCTTTACGGTATGGATTATCTGTGGGATGAGGCTTATATTGGTGGTCAGAATGAGGCAAATTTTGGCTGGCGTTATAGTCATACTGTAACAATTGCCAACTTTATTCTTGTGCCGGCGATCATATTGAATTTCTTCTTTAGTCAGGCGTTTTCCAAGATGGGATTGATCCTCAGAGGTAGTATAAAATCTGTCATTGCTCTGGTTGCAGGCCTCTTATTTGCCTGGGCATACTATGCTTGGGCTCCGGTTCTTTTGGGAGTCTGTGCAGGGGTATCCCATCCTTCTGAAAATGCTGCAGCTTTCCTTCTTTTGGTTGTCAACTTACTAATAATCCAAGATAGCTTTATGGATGGATGGCCTGGGTATCGGCTTAAAAAATAGAGACAAGAGGCTGGGGTAGATATTTTGAAAATAGAGAAAACTAGCGTTGATCCAGTAGAAATTATTGAGGAAATATTCTATAAAATGTTTTATTTCCTGTTCCATAGCGAAGAAGCAAAGGAATATTGTGGGTTTTCGCAAATCAGTTTTTTCTGCAGTGAAGAAGGACTGCCTGGCTGGTATCTTTGGCTTAAAGAGAAAAAGGGGGCATATCGACTGGATCTGATTAATGCAGATACAGCACCACAGAAAAATCGGAGGTCTGCTGAATTTTCCACAGTGGAATTGGCAGTCCAGGGACAATTTGCTATTCGTTATTATCCTTCGGAAGAAGAAGAAAGCTTTGAAGCTTATTCTTGTTTTGAAAAATTGATCAGATTCGGCCCCCTTTTTGACACGACCGGTACGCCTACTTTTGAAGGAAGGAACAAGATTCCCGAGAGTCATTTTGTTGTAGGACACATCAATGTCCGGGCAAATCTCTCCAAAGATTTTTTGGAGCTGGAATGCTTTGCCCCGGAACAGTGGGAAGATTTCCGGGTGGACGGTCTTTACCTGAAGACGCCTGATCAAAAAGATTATGAAGCGGTTGTTCCGGGTGGACGGGACCGGAATGTTCCTGGATGGGCTCTTTCCTCTTTTCTGCTTGACAAGATTATCATGGGGTTTTGTTTCTCTTTTAGCGTCTCTCCTCTTTCGGTTTTGTTATCGAGTGAAAGTGGATTTGATTTTTACATTGATAAGGAAAACCATGTAAAAAAAATGGAGAATCCCAATTCGACGCAGTTCCGTTTGACTTGTGGCCTCGATCTTAAAGAAGAAGATAACAGCACATTCAGGGAAGATAAAGATCTTAAGCTTTACACTCAAGCCGCCCGTAAACGCATGGATCTGAATAAAAGTAACATTATGGGGCTTTGGCAACAACCTGAAAATATAAATAACCCATGGATTAACTCAGATTGGTGGAAAGTGAAGGAAATGAAATTTCGGGAAGACGACTCTAATGTCTGTTATCACGATCATTGAACGCTTTGAGAAAGGGAAAATCGAAATATTATGGATAAAGAGAGGAGGAAATTTTTTACGGATTATTTTATTCGTGACACGGTAAAATTAATCCAGGAAGCTCAGGAAGCCTTTCGGGAAGAAAAGGCAAGGATGGACTATTTTCAGTCCTTCGAAACCGCCTATCCTTTGATATCGGAATCCATGTTATTCATCGATGACGAAGTAAAAGAATTGGGAATTGACCCTGCCGGAAAAACTAAACTTCAAATTGTAGAAGAAATTTATTTAAAAAGGCAGAAAGAATCTAAACATTCCTCCCAATCCTAGTTTATCAAACTCTGCCAAATCAAGGGAAGTTCGTAACTTCTAGTAACACGACCATAGATATCTCCGATTTATGCTGCCTGTTGTAAGGCTATTCATTGTTTCCCAGTGAGTGGCTGCTTAATATAAGTTTTCCTGTTAGACCAGTCCTCGGCATATTCAATAAGACATGAGGTGATAAGCCTCAGATAGGAATCCATACTGGGAAAGATCCCCACGACCCGTGGTCGTCTTCGAATCGCCCTGTTCGGCCTCTCAGGTATATTGGTAGAGTTTCGCTTCTAGTGATCAAAGGAGAAATAAGCCAGATACTGCAGGGTATCCTCCAGACCCTGCCCAAATCTTTGTCAATCTGTTCCCATTTTTGTCTTGAAAAAGAAGATTCTTTAGGATATTACCGAGGTGAATTCTGGGCGGTTAACTCAGCGGGAGAGTGCTACCTTCACACGGTAGAAGTCACTGGTTCAAACCCAGTACCGCCTACCATGAAAATCAAGGGGTTACGGTTGGCGCCGTGGCCCTTTTTCGGTTGAGGAATGGATACTTTTTCAAGACCCTGAGCACAAAAGATAAAGGAGCCTGAAATGGAGATTCTTTTTAATGCGGAAAACCTGCCGTGGGAAAATCACCCTGCAATCAAAGGTGTTTCTATAAAAAAATAGTCACGACGGACCAATTTGGAAAGGACAGTCCATCCATAGTAAGGGTAAAAATCCCTGTCGGTGTCGAAGTGCCGGAACATGTTCACGAAGAAAGTGAAGACATACTTTTTATATTAGCCGGAAAAGCGGCTATGTGGATAGATGGCATCGGAAATTTGAAACTTCAAGAAAATGAAGTTGTTCGTGTCCCACGAAGCACAAAACACAGTATATTTGATGTGACCGATGAACTTCTGGTATATGATGTTTTTTCTCCCGGGATTATGTAGTGTCGTGTCAATCAAAAAATATCATTTCGACCACAGGAAGAAATCCAGGATTTCTCAGTCGTAAAGACTCCTTCGAAATGACAGAGCTGAAACGCATATTTTAACAAAAGGTACAGGAGAAAACAGGATGAATACCTACCAGAAATGGTTTTTGGCCAGCAGGCCATGGTCTTTTACTATGACCGCTGTTTCAGTGAGCGTGGGAAGTGTTCTTGGCTCCATGGACGGCAGTTTTTCATGGTTTCTTTATCTGCTTACCGTTGCGGGTGTAATCTTCATGCATGCCGCGGCAAATCTTTTTAACGACTATTATGACGTTCTGGGCGGAGTAGATACCCTGGAGGTATCGACCGCTCAATATCGCCCCCATCCGCTGGTTGAAGGAAGGCTCAAGCCCAAAGAAGTGTTTATCGAAGCGCTCACTCTGTTTATTCTCGCAGCGCTTGTCGGTATTTTTCTCGCCGTAACGAGGGGAGGGACTATTCTGGTAATAGCCATAATAGGGGCCTTTGCCGGGGTGTTTTACACGGCTCCTCCCTTAAGATATAAATACAGGGCGCTGGGGGAGGTTTCAGTCTTTCTGATGTGGGGGCCATTGATGGTCGAGGGCGCATACTTTGTTCAGAGACAGACCCTGAGCATGGATGCCTTCTTAATTTCACTTCCCTTTGGCGTGTTGGTGGCATTGGTACTTTTGGCCAACAATATTCGGGACGCCGTGAGTGACGAAAAGAGAGGCATAAAGACCCTGCCGATTATAGCCGGTCGCCGGAAGGGCATATGGATATATGTAATGCTGGTGGAGTTCGCTTATCTGTCGGTTATTTTGATGGCTTTAGCAGGACCCCTGAACCTCTGGTCCCTGATAGTGCTCATTTCGCTGCCACTGTGCTTTAACCTGTTGCGACAGACGGTAAAAGATATCCCCATTGATGCTGATGCTCGGACGGCAAAATTGAATACACTATTTGGTGTCCTGCTCCTCATTTCTCTTATCATCGAGAGGCTGACTTGAAAAGCCCAAAGCCTTCGTGGAAACTGCTGTTGGTAACGGTTATCCTTGCGAACATACTCTGGTTTGCCACATTTTATCTCACCTTCAGCACATTCTGGATCAAGATCACAATTTCTGCATTCTCGCTTGCCGCTCTATCTATATGGATAAGACCAATCAGCAAAAACAGATTTCATCTGGGCGCAAAACCCCTGCTTATTGGTCTCGTCTCTGCCGTGGCACTATATTTAATTTTCTGGGCCGGGAAAGAGATCTCGTCGGCCATCTTTCCCTTCGCGGAGCATCAGATAGGGGGTATATATGGCAAGGGGGGAGGTACTCCCATGTGGATTATCTTTTTCCTGCTACTCTTCATAACGGGTCCCTGTGAGGAACTTTACTGGCGAGGTTTTCTGCAGGACGGGTTCATGGAACGTTTCGGAGGTTGTAGAGGCTGGCTTATCACCACCGCGATCTATGCCGGTGTTCATATATGGTCATTCAATTTTATGCTTATCGGCGCAGCCGCCGTTGCCGGAGCCTTTTGGGGCGCCATGTACTGGCGCATCGGCAATCTGTCGCCTGTCATCATCTCTCACTCCCTCTGGAGCGCCTTTATATTTGCAGTAATTCCGTTGTCCTGAACTGAACAGCGAGCGCATTCCCCGCTGCGCTACCATTATTGTATCTGGAGTTTACTCTCCGGGGTTCATCGCCGATTTGGTCGGTCTCGGATGAGCAAATCAGCAACACCTTTCATATTTCACAGTCCACCTCCTATTGCAGGATATTATTCATTGTGCCCACAAACGGGTTGATTATAAAGTAGATTCCCAGCAGGCCGATCAGCCCTCCCGCGCCCTTTCGGAACCAGTTGCCCGCGCCCAGCCAGGTGCTGCTCTCCATCAGTTTCCTGACGGCGGCAGTCGAGCTTCCGGCGACTGCAATCGGCAAGCAATGGCCAACGGCGAATAGAAGGATCAGGAGGACACCTGTCGCGATTTTTTGCTGTACGGTAATGATGGCCAGGATCGGCGCGATAAAGCCGAAGGTACATGAACCGGAGAGGACACCGTAGGCCAGCCCCAGCACAAACGCGCCCATCATTCCCCTGATATTAAGGCGATACAGCAGACTGCCGGACATGGAGCATTTCTCCACACCGAGCATGCCGAGGGCCACCCAGATCAATATGGCGCCAATCAGGATCTGCCAGTAGTTGCCCACGTCCCCCAGCATCCGGCCCAGGAGGGCGCAGATGAATCCGATCAGGGCGATGGTAATAAACAGACCGGTAGCAAACAGCACCGAGTAGACGGCGGCCTGTTTCGGATCGATGGCCCGTTCCTGCCCTCCGACGTACGCGACGATCAGCGGGATCGACGCGAGATGACAGGGACTGAGAAGGACACTGACCATTCCCCACAAAAAACACCCCAGCGCGGCAAGGGCCACGCCGCTGCCGATCCACTGGTTGATCGTTACTAAAAAAGTTTCAAACACCTATGTATGCTCCCTTCAATCCGGCGGGTTCTTGTCCTGATACGCCCATCTTCTTCAGTTGTTCGGCGATATCCTTTTCCGCCATAAACCCCGCGTGCCGATAGATCTCTTTTCCATCGGAGTCGAAAAATATCTGCGTTGGTATGGTGCGGATGCCGAACCGTTTGGCCTGCTCGCGGTTTTTCCGTACATCAATAAAAACAATGGCAGCTTTTCCGTCATAAACTTTTTCCATCTTTTCCAGGATTGGAGCCATCATCTTGCAGGGAATGCAGGATTTTGCACCCAGATCAATCATGGTGACCATGCCCTTGACGGGTACTTTGCCGAAATCCATAACCTGCTCAGCAGCCGGCAGGGTTCCCGTGGTCAGCGCCAGTAACAGGACGCTTCCAGCCAGTGTCAACAATAAACGATATTTCATACAAATATTCTCCTTGTAATAAGTATGTTCTATGTGCGCAATAAGCTGGTGGCTATGGTTCAAGCCATGCTTTGATCTCTTCCGCTGAAGGAATTTTGCCAACGCTCTTCACCTCGCCGTCGATAACCACCGCCGGCGTGCCGAACACACCATATTCTGCAATTTGTACAATATCGGTCACCTTTTCGACCTGAGCATCTGCACCCGACTCGGCAACGACTCCCCTGACGACCTTTTCCGTTTGTTGGCATTTTGGACAACCCGGTCCCAATATCTTGATATTCATTTTTTTATCTCCTTTTCAAATAATTATTATCGATTACTTTTATCCAGCAAGACTGCCATAAATTAAACCCGCGATAGTGGACATAACGACAATGATACCGCAGAATGTAGCTGTTTTTTTGACACCCATCACACTGCCGATCACCAGCATGTTCGGCAATGATAAGGCCGGTCCGGCCAGAAGCAGGGCGAGGGCAGGCCCCTTGCCCATGCCGGAACCTATGAGTCCCTGCAGAATAGGAATTTCAGTCAGGGTGGCAAAATACATCAGCGCACCCGCAACCGAGGCAAACAGATTGGCCCACAGCGAGTTTCCGCCCAGAAGGGTCTGGACATAATGTTCCGGAATCAGCGCCGGGTGTCCCGGTCTTCCCAGCAGAAAGCCGGCCACCAGCACTCCGCCGATTAAAAGCGGGAAAATCTGCTTCATAAAACCCCAGGAAGAGTCCACCCAGTTGACACACTCATCCCTTGTAAACCAGGCCTTGAGCATGAAGGCCAGAACCAGCAGAAAAGCGGTGGTGATGTACCACTTCCAGGCAAAGATCATTGGCCAGAAACCGGTCGCGCCGTCAGCGGGACGGGCGAAGGAGGCGAACACCAGGATCAGCACCATAGTCAAGAGGTACAGGCTGTCTTGCAGCAAGGAGCGTTGTCTGTCACCAGCATCCGGCACATAGATCTGTCCTGAAGTACGCGCCGCGTCGTCCTTCCGGAAAATCAGTGCCATAAGCAAACCGGTAACGATAGCAAAGATTATCGCTCCGACAGCGCGGGCCAGTCCCATTTGCCAGCCCAGCACCTTTGCTGTAAGTGTGATGGCCAGTACATTGATAGCGGGTCCGGAATAAAGGAAAGCTGTTGCCGGGCCGATACCGGCTCCCCGCGTATAAATTCCGGCAAAAAGCGGTAGCACTGTGCAGGAGCATACCGCCAGGATGGAGCCAGAGACCGAGGCAACCGAATAGGACAGGATCTTGCTGGCCCGGGCGCCGAAATACTTCAGTACGGAAGCCTGGGATACGAACACCGCGATGGCGCCGGCGATGAAGAAGGCCGGAATCAGGCATGTCAGCACATGTTCCTTGGCGTATTCCTGAAGCATCATGAACGCTTCAAGGCCAGACTGGCGGATAATAGGGTGACTCCAGGGGATATAGTAGGCCGCTAAAAAAACACCGGCGATTAACAATAATTTGGTTCGTTCTTTCATTGACAATATTCTCTAATATCTACTGTGACTCGCGGGAAACTCTCCGGGCAGTGAGTGCCGCCCTATAATTTCCTGTTTAGCAATATAGCGATGTATGGAGGGCAAAAAAATTACACTAACCTCCGCAGATGTTTTCCCTCCGGATTTGTGGCAGTTGCTTTGCCAGATCCATAACCCCCGGATCATCCTCCAGCCAGTGCCTGAGATTTCCCAAAAGGCTTGCCGCGTAGGGGCTATTGCCACCGTCCGCCAGTGTGTAATTGACCCACAGCCCCTCTTTATGAAAGGTAATCAGCCCGGCGTCTTCCAGGATCTTCAGGTGCTTGCTGGCGGTGGACTGGGCCACGCCGAGGGACTCCTTTATTTCACAGACACACATTACCCGTTTCTGTAGCATCTTCATGATCTTGACACGGCTCGGATCGGACAGTGCCTTCATCACCTTCAGAAATATTTTCATAATCATGACCTCCATATCGTGTTTAAGGAATATACTTACTGATTTTGCCATTGTCAACTAAAATTTTGAAAAAGAGGCTTAATCCCCCGTAACTTCGAAATCATTAATAACAGCCTTAATCCCGATTGGTGACCTCTTCATATCTTAAAGTTATAAAAGTCGGATAATTATAACAAATATGAATTTGACTTATGCCTATTATTTATATATTACTTTTCCACAACGCTGAAAACGCATTGCGCAGTGATGCAGGCAGACAATGGCAGATGGATCACATTTTTTGCAGAAGGAGATCGTAAAATGAGGAAGAAAGTTTTTGTGGGAGGATTGGCGCTCGTTAGTTTGTTCATCTTCGGAGTTGCAGCCTTGCATGCCGGAGACCTTGATGCCTTCAGAGGCAAAAAGGGAGCCATCAAGATTGCCGGAGGAACGGCTCACATCCCGGTTATGAAGGAAGCGGCAAAGAGAATCATGACATTTAACCCGGATATTCAGATCAGCATTGCGGGCGGAGGTTCGGGTGTCGGGATCAAGCAGGTTGGCGACGGTCTGGTCGATATCGGCAATTCAGGCCGAAAACCTACGGATGATGAAATTGCCCGGTATGACCTCAAGATGTTTAAGTGGGCGGTTGACGGTGTCGGGATTGTTGTGAATCCCCGCAATCCGGTGAAAAGCTTAACAAAATCCCAGCTGATGGATATATTTGCCGG
>Ga0307992_1002464_pt1 | contig 10532 bp, 5 predicted proteins | sample EllFjometagen133_FD_203162 | JGI IMG/M metagenome (GOLD analysis project Ga0307992, IMG submission 203162) | Marine microbial communities from Ellis Fjord, Antarctic Ocean - #133 | ecosystem: Environmental > Aquatic > Marine > Unclassified | place: Southern Ocean | collected 2014-10-08
GTAGAGCTCAGAGTTCTGAAGTATCGAGTATAAACAGGTCTGAGCATAAGAAGTAGCAAGCAGATTTCGGAAAGCGTTGACTTCACCCCCCAAGCCCTTGGCCACTTCGGTGGCTGGGGGCTATTCTATTTATAGCCGTATCACTCACATTCCTTTAGTTCCCCCGGTCCATAGATTGGCAGTGGGGGAGTGCAAGTGTTTGGTGTGTAGAGGGTTGTGGTTGCTTACTAGGAAGCGGCTCAAGAGCTGTTAGGTGACACGGGGATTTTCAGTCCCATTGTTGGAGCCTGTAAGTGGCTGTGCATCTTGCGTGCTTTAAGGTTAAAACTATTTTCCATATACAGTCTACATTTCTGATCTGAATATGGAATGAATCAAATTGGAATTCAAAAAGCCAGGCGCTATAATAAGCTGCCTTACATGACAGACATCCAACTAGCGCAGGAAAACGGATCGCATGAACTCTCACATTGTGGATATTAAAGAACGCATCAAGCATAAGCTGCCAAAACTGACTTCATCACAGAAAATGATTGCCAATTACCTCATCGAAAATCCAGAAATATTTGCCTTGAGTTCAATCCGTGATCTGGAAACGACTTTGGGGACTAGTAAGACCACCATCGTACGCCTGGCACAAACCCTTGGTTATACTGGTTTTCAAGAGTTAAAAGGCGAATTCCTGAATACCATGCGAAAAGAGCTCGACCCGATACACCGTTTTAAAAGTCGCTTGAGTCACAACGATGTCACAGGAGACATGCTTGGTCAAGTAGCTGAACAAGCACTGAAGAATATCAACCTTTCCCTTGATTTTATAAATCAAGCAGACTTTGATCGTGCCCTGGATATGATTAAGAAAGCCAGCTATATATACTCCATGGGTATGGCAATCTCTTCACATTTGGCTGAGACGACTGCCTATCTATTTAGCCGTGTTTCGCTGAAATCCCATGCCCTGACCTATGGTGCTCTAAATTTTTCTGAGCAAATAATTAATATGGGCAAAAATGATCTCATTATTGCTTATTCTTTTCCACCGTATTCTGAACCTACCATTAAGGCAGCTCAATATGCTAAAGAGAATGACTTGAAGGTGATTTCCATAACTGATAAACCAACAAGTCAAATTGTGCAATACTCAGATCTTATTCTTCAGGTCTCTGTTGAAAGTGTAACCATGTCAAATTCCATAATGGCACCCCTGGTGCTTATATATGCCCTGGCTTCTCAAATTGGTCTGGACTTCAAGCAAAAAACGATCAAAACTATCGACTCCATTGATCATGTTCGTAAAGAACACTAAGTAATTCACAGACTCGAATTACTAAACGCCAATAATGCTTTATTATTTGCTTTATGGTCGGATCAGAAAAAATGTGGTCAGCATTTTCCTTCAAACAAATTCAGAATTCGAGGACCAAATATATCGCTTGCAATATTTTGATCGCTACATGTATATTCAGGAACAAATGTTTCATTGATATTCTATCTGCGAAACACAAGAGATTGTGCCGTAGATTACTAATTCTGATAAGCTGAGGTTTGTTTCATTGTATAGAATCTTTTTATTGTCAATCATCTTTCAGGCATCAGTGATGTCACAAGTTGGCATGCCCAGTAGTCGACTGAATCTCAATGTTGATGGCCATCAACTGTCTTTGCCTTACTATGGAAACCTGGACATAGATAGCACTCATCAAAATGTTAAAAATGTGATCATTTCACTCCATGGTGAGGGACGGAATGCTGATGAGCATTACAATATATTCATGAATGCAACCTCAACCTATGGCGTCCCCGATTCTACATTCATCATTGCACCAGTATATCTGTTACAGGAAGATCTTGAAGGGCATAATCTAGATTCAACAGTCCTATATTGGCCTTCAGGGGATTGGAATGCCGGCGATTATTCTAGGAATACAGGTACGAACCCCAGGGCTGCCCAGATCAGTTCATTTTCAACCATGGATACATTATTCCACCGCCTGGTTCAGAATTGTCCCAATCTAGAGACATTGATCCTCACTGGCCATTCAGCAGGTTCTCAGATGGTGGAGAGGTATGCCGCAGGGGGTCGGGCTCAAGTAGATATAGCTGAGCAATATGACATTGACTTTAGGTATGTCTCCACAAACGTTCCCTCTTTTCTATATATGAATGATGTCAGAGTGGTTGACGAAAATGCTGCTGTATATAATTTCGATGTGCCTGAACTTTGCTGGACAGCTAATTACTATAAATATGGCTTGGTTGGCCTGAATAACTATATGGAAGAATCAGGTGTAGAATTTATCCGTTCGCAGTATTTTGAAAAAAATGTTACTTGCCTTATTGGTCAATATGACACGGGTGGGCAGTCGACCAATTGTGCCCGAGACATCCAGGGCAACAACCGTTTGATCCGCGCCTATGTCTATTTCGGATATATCGGATATTATTATGGGGACATGGTTTATACAAATCATTGGCTGGCAGAACTACCTGGCGTGTATCATGAATTCTGGGGCGTCGTTAGCTCGGAAGGTGGACTAAAGTCATATTTTAACCATGGTGACTTTAACGTATATGTGGATGGCCCCGCTCTATTTAATGCTTCACCCCTGGCAGAAGCAGGTAGCGATCAAATTGCCGGATTGCAGGAATTAGTTGTCTTGGACGGATCGGCAAGCACAGATACAGATGGGAATATTACCGCAAGTCTTTGGTCTCAACTTGAGGGAAATACAGTGAGACTTGCAGCTCCCACTTCACTGATCACATCATTCACTACTCCAGATCAAAACGATTCACTAGTCTTCGTGTTGAGCCTAACAGACAATGAAGGATCAACCTCTTTTGATACAGTAAGTATTCGGGTTAATTCAACATCAACGACTTCTGGTGATGTTCAAAATCCCATGAAAAGATTTATTATCTCCCCGAATCCATTCAATTCATCTACCACAATTTCCTTCGAAGGGAGCTATCTGGATCTAGCTATTGATATTTATGATCTTCTTGGCAGGCAGGTAATCAGCCTTGCACAACCTGAGAAGTCTAAATCCTCCACCAGTTATCGCTGGAGCGGGACTGACCAATATGGGTTTGAACTAGATGGGGGAGTCTATTTGGTTCAAATACGATCGAATGGAGTCACTGAAATTAGAAAGGTTACGTTACTAAAATGAGTAAGAAACTTATGAAATCAACCGCATTTATCACCCTATTTATGCTTTCCATGCTTTACAGCCAGGATCCCATCATCAGTGCTTATTATATTGGTGCCAGGGAGAATCCCGTCTATAATCATTTTCTCGAAATCACTAACCCAACCGATCAAATCATTGATCTCAGTCAGTACGCCCTTATGAAGGGTCACGGACAAAGTGATGCAACTGGATACGGCTGGGGCAATGAAGTACCTAACTCAGGAGTGTCTTTTTACAGGCTCTCTGGAACTCTTTTCCCTGAAGGGAGCTATAGTTTCTCCAGAGATGTTTCACACGAGAGCCTGAAGAATAATGCGGACGTTGTTTTCGAGGACGAATGTGTATTATCAGTGAGTGGCGATGATGCTATTGGCTTGTTCAAAGGAGCTGGAGTCAATGCGGCTGAAGTCCTGGCGGCATGTGATAGTATTCCCATTGATGCGGTTGGCAACCCTTACGAGGATCCAGGTACAAGTTGGCAGGTATCGGGTGTTGTTGGTCCGCCTAATTCTACTGGAACCTCCTTCTATGGTGTTACACGGTTTGCCATTCTTCTCCGCAAGCCTGACATTTGCGAGGGAAATGCCGGCGACTGGGATGCGTCTCGCGGTTGTATGTCAGATACTTGTGGAAATGATACTGTAACAACTTCCTATGAATTAAGTGAGTGGGATGTCATAGCTTGTCACTATCCAAACATTTACGGTGCCACCGGTCCTGGCGTGGAACCGAATTCAAATCCAGATTGTGGTACTGATATTGATTCAATATCTACCTACTATAATGATTGCTTATCTTTGGGAATTGATGACGAATTTATGCCTCAGGAATTGAAACTGGCTGGGAATTATCCCAACCCTTTTAATCCGTTAACCAGGATAGAGTTTTCAACTATATCATCACAAAATATCTCAATTAAAATTTACGATTACTCTGGTCGACAGGTTAAAAACTTGTTCTATGGTGGCTTACAAGCAGGGAGTTATAGCTTTAGCTGGGATGCCACCAATGATACTGGGGAGTTGCTCTCTAGTGGGATCTATTTATATGTCATTCAATCAGGGCCAACCAGTGTAAATGGTAAAATGATGTTCCTGAAATAGCGTTCGATATCTAACGAGGAGAATAAGGGAAGTTGATGAAAATTTCTCAGTTTTTAAAGTGTATCCTGTTTCTTGGATATTTGATCCAAACATCATCGCTATTTGGTGTGGAACTGGTCCATATATCTGGCAAAGTTACCGATAACAATGGTAATGCTCTGCCAGGCGCCAATGTCATGGCCCTCAATACGAATTATGGTACAGCTGCTGATATCGACGGAAAGTACCTCCTGTCCATACCACTCAAGTTGTTTTCTGACAATACACTGATCTTCAGAGCAGCATTTATGGGATATAAAGCAGCTACAGATAGTCTGAGTTACAACGCCAACTCCGAGATGCAATTGGACTTTCGATTAACTCAGGATGTTCTTGGGCTTGAAGAAGTGATCGTCACTGGTTTAGGCGGCCTGGAAGAAAAACGAAAACTCGGGGTTCTCATCGAATCAGTTAAGCCTGAGACAGCTGCTAAATCTGGTGAAACCAATTTGGTTACTGCTCTGCGAGGCAATGTACCTGGTTTTGAAATTAAAAAAACCAGTGGGGATGCCGGAACCAACGCTTATTTCAGGATTAGAGGAACAGGCACTATTTCTGGTGGACATGAACCCCTGATCGTCATTGATGGCAGTCCCGTGAATTCAAGTACGAGAACTGTTGGAGCAGACGGTGGTGTACAAAGCGCTCGCAACCGCAACGAAGCCTCTAGCCGAACCTCAGATATAAACATTGATGACATCGCTTCCATTGAAGTACTCAAAGGTGCTGCTGCATCAGCCATTTATGGCTCCAGAGCATCAAATGGTGTTATACTCATTACGACTAAAAGTGGGAAAACCGGCGATCTGGAACTGAGTTATAAATCACAGTTTGGAATTTCAGCTATTAACAATGAGTATCCCCTGCAAAAACGATTTGGCCAGGGTACTGGTGGAGAACGGCTCCAAAATTCCACCTTTGCTTGGGGTCGACCACTTAACACACCTGATGCGCCATGGTATAGCTCAGACCTTCCGGAAGATGAAATCTACGATCACATCTCGGCCGTTGCCAAATATGGATTTAATTCAAACCAAAATTTTAGTGCATCGGGGGGGACTGATCGATCAAAATTTTATATGTCCTTCAGTCGCTCCTATGAGCAATCTCATTGGATCAATTGGACTCAGTATAAAGACCTGGTTTCAAATACTTACGGACATATACCCAATAGGGAAGTTCCATCTGACTACTTGCGGCATACAATACGGCTCAAAGGAAGTCACCTGCTCTCTGAAAACCTGACCCTGGCTAGTAGTGTTTCCATTGTAAAAATTAATACCAATAATATGGCGAGAGCCCATACTACCGACGGCTTGGGTCGAGGCTTACTGGCTACACCTCCAGATTTCAATCTATATCCCTATCTGAATGAGGAGACCCAATATCATCGATCATCTACAAATGAGGATGCAATCTCTCCATTGGGACCCCATTCATGGAATAATCCTTTCTGGGTTCTCTTTGAGATGGTTCAGACTCAAGAGCTAAATCGTGTATATGGGAATGCCAAACTGGATTATAAACCGACCTCATGGAGTAGCATTTCTTATAATTTTGGTGCTGATTTCAGCAATGATAAACGTTTCGATCTCCTTCCCATTGGGACCTATAGAGATGGTGGTGAAGGTCGACTCATCCACAATCTGAATAATTCTCTTGAATGGGATGCCAATCTCATCTTCAATATCGATGTAAATCAGCTCATGGGATATCCCGTAAAATTGACTTTCGGTCACAATCTCAATAGTCGCGGATCAAATACTATTAATACGCTGGGTAATGAACAGATTGTACAGAATTACTATCAGATTGAAAACTACGCGAGTCAAACGGCCTCTGAATATGTATCCTTGATCAATACAGAGTCATTGTTTGGGCAAATGACCTATGATTTCAAGGACTATTTATTTTTTGCCGCTGCCCTGCGTCGAGATGGATCATCAACCTTTGGTCCAGCAGATCGAGAACACTTTTTCAAGAAGGTGAGTGGAGCTTGGACCTTTTCAGAAAATTTTACTCTGCCTTATATCAATTTTGGAAAACTGCGACTGGCCTATGGTGAAGCAGGTGAACAGCCAGATGTCTATAGTATTTATTCAGGCTATACATCAAGCAATATTGGCTATTTCGATGGGAAGGTCAGTCTTGGCTCAGGTGGCCAATACAATAATGTGCTGGGCTATATATCGGATGCTCGTTTGGGGAATCTGGCCATCCGACCGGAACGCAGATCTGAAAATGAGCTAGGATTGGATCTGGAATTCTATGACAATAGATTTGGTCTAAGCGTAACTGGCTACAAGGCTATCAGTGATGATGTGATTTTCACCATGGATGTGGCGCCCTCAACTGGTTCAGATATATATACGGCTAATGGGGCTGTCATTGAGAATAAAGGAATTGAATTATCCCTGAATGGGAATATGCTGGAAAAGAAAAATCTGGTCTGGTCCAGTCGGTTCCTCTTTGCAAAAAACGACAATATGCTCAAAGAGATGAATGGCATCACAGGAGAGTCTGCCTTATTGCTAGATCCATCCAATGTTCCCATGGATCAACTATCCAAATTTACTTTCACCGCACCTGGCCACCCCATAGGAGAATTTAGAGGCTATAGCTGGGCGCGATTTGGATATGGAATGATAGCCACGGACAAGGATGAAAATGGCAATGCTATCTTGGTCGATATTGATTCGGTTTATGCCGGTCGATGGAAGCGCAATGATGTCTATATCCAGACAGATGGTCGCCCTGATGTGAATTGGCAGAATGCCGATGGGTCTTCCGGTGGATATATCTGGTCTGGATACACCCCCAATCCACTTTGGACGGGTAGTGTCTACAATGAATTCAAAATCTTTAATAATTTTACGATTTCCTCGCTCATAGACATCAGCTATGGTGGCTATATCGTGAACTATACTAAGAACAAGCTAAATGAAACGGGCACTCATCTTGAAACGGAAAATCGTTATCATCCAGATTTTGATGATCCCGAATGGCATGGTTTCGAAGAAGGCGTCACAACCGAATGGGGGAAGGGAACTGCCGCAGAACTTCTTAATAACGGGGATAAGGGTATCGGACCAGGTGCCGATGAAGTCATTCGTTACGATGAATCATTCTATAATACGATTATGGGTACCACAACGGATATCATCAACAATATTGAAGATGCCAGTTATGTGAAGCTGAGAGAAATCTCTTTGTCCTACCGAGTCGATTCGCCCCTTGTGGCAAAAGTTGGCTTGAAACAGCTGGATGTTCGTGTCAGCGCACGTGACCTCTACACTTGGACAAGCTATTCAGGTTGGGATCCCGAAACCAATATGATGCAGAATCGGATTTCAGGTGAAGACTATTTTAACCAACCTCAGACCTGGGGCGCCAACATATCGGTCAATATGAAATGGTAACAAAAACAATGCGTAAACTCATCATACTATTAATACCTGTATTGCTCTTCATGGCTTGCGAAGGATTTCTTACAGGTGATCTTCTAGACAATAACCCTAATAAGGTCAGTGATGTGGACCAGGTTTCTGTGGAGTCACTCTTTGTGGGTTCACAGGTGACCATGTACGGCTTTATGGAAGGCTATCTGGATCGCTTGGTAACCATGTTCATGCAACAACTCGGTGGGCAACTTTCCAGTCATGTCGATGATTTTAATTGTGCACCTCTGGATTGGCGTTTGGACAACCGTTGGTCAGACATTTATGGTACTGGTGGCCTGGTTGATTTGAGGACCATACAAAACCGAAGTCTTGAGCAAGAAAAATTTATGATATTGGGAATGTCTCAAATGTGGGAAGCCCTTCTATTTAGCACTGCTGCTGATCTCTGGGGTGACCTGCCTTACCGTGAAGCGGTAGATTCTAGATACCCTGAGCCCCTGTTCGATTCTCAGCGAGATATTCATGACGATGTGTTGGCACTTATCGACGATGCCATGCTAAATATTGGAGAAGGACAGGTCTTCACAACACTGAATGATTTCAGCTTTGCAGGTGACCAGGCAAAGTGGATTGCTGCTGCCCATACCCTTAAGGCCAGAATCCTTTTAAACTGGGCAGAGGTTGATGGAATTACTGCCTATGAGGAGGCATTGCTGGAGGCACAGAGTGGAATCGCTGATCCATCTGGAGCTGGAGATTGGAAACCACTGCATACCTCAACTGGAAATAATGAAGAATCGGTCTGGTTTCAATTTTTTGATGAAAATCAATATGCTTTGGGAGCAGGCTTGCTATTGGTAGATATGTTAGAGCGTGACAATGATGGCCGACTCACCATCTATTTTGACTCACAATCTGCTTTCAATGATTCTGTGGTTGGTATTGCTCCTGGAAGTTCGCCGCCACCTTATGCATCTCAATTAAATGAAAATACAGTGGGCAGTGAAAGCTGGGCAGTTCCCTGGGTATCCTGGCATGAGAATCAATTCATCATTGCTGAATGCCAATTCCAATTAGGGCAGGAGGCAGAAGCTTTGGCCACCCTCAACAATATCCAAGAGGTACTAGAGGCAAGATGGCAGGAATTTGATTCTCAGTGTCAACTGCCCAGATATCAAAATATCAGTGGGTCAATCCTGTTAGAAGCCATGATGAATGAAAAGTATAAGGCAATGTTTTTAAACATGCAGACTTTATCGGATTGGAGAAGGACAGGATATCCAAGCTTTGTTGATGCCAATGGAAATAGTACAGAATGTGATAATGGCATTCCCAGAAGATTGCCTTACCCTGAACTAGAAAAGAAGACCAATTCAAATGTCCCCCAAGGGGATTCAATATATGACAGGGTTGAGAATGACCCGAATTGATTGAGATCAATTAAATAGAGTTAAATTTTTTAAATCAGACACAAAAAAAGGAGAGTCACATGAAGATGCAGCGTATAGGATTATTATTCCTGCTACTGACCAGTTTGGTGAGTGCTCAGGTAGTAATTAATGAGATCCAATACAACCCCAGTACATTTCAGGGTAGTGATGGTGATTTTGAGTTTTTAGAACTGTATAACCCAGGCACAGAAGCAGTAGACCTTGAGGGTTATTCCTTCAGTCAGGGAGCTACAATGACCTTTCCTGCTGGAGCCACATTAGCTGCAAGTGGATACCTGGTTGTTGCAGTCTCTGATACCCTTGTTGATGAAGGCATTGTGAGCAGTGTTATCATTTGGGATGCCTCACAAGGTCTTTCCAATGGTGGTGAAGATGTTGTTTTATTAGATGCTGCTGGTGCAGTAGTCGATTCAGTAGATTATGAAGATGGCTCCAATGACTTTGGAGACTGGGGTGTACTCCATGATGGCTACGGGGCTTCTCTGGAACTGATCGATGCCTTATCAGATAATAGTCTTGCAGCCAGCTGGCAGTCCAGTTTTGTCCGCAATGGAACACCTGGTGCAGCTAACTCAGTTGAGCTTACTGCCACTGCAATGACAGTACACGATATCCAATTCACTGAAGCTGCCAATGGATTCTCCACACACGAAGATGACTATGTGGAAACCACAGGTATTGTGACGGCCGTTGGTAGTTCTGTTTTTGTTATCCAGGATGGAACAGGAGCCTGGAATGGTATTTACTGCTGGTGGAAACCAGCCTTAGATCTTGCGCTCGGTGATAATGTTACGGTCCGTGGTTATGTGTATGAGAATGCAGGTTATGGTCTTTTGGGTGATCCCGATATGAGCTCAACCTTGTTGACCTCAGGTTATGTAACCGCTATTAATTCCTCTGGTAATGCTCTCCCAGCAGCAGTAGAGCTCACGGTTGCAGCTTTACAGGATGAACAATATGAAAGTGTTCTTGTAAATACTCAGGGTGATGTGACCGAAATTGCCAGTGATGCCAACTATGGTGAATGGAAGATCAGTGATGCTGCAGGTGATACTGTTAATGTCAACGATCGTTTTGTAGTCACAATACCAGCACTTGGTACCACCATGATCGTTACAGGTCCTCTGAATGCATGGGGTGGGTCTGATAACTCAGCTCCTACATGGAGAATCGAACCAGCAGCTGCTGAAGATGTGTATGAATATATTCCTGGTGGCGTAGTAATTAATGAGATCCAATACAACCCCAGTACATTTCAGGGTAGTGATGGTGATTTTGAGTTTTTAGAACTGTATAACCCAGGCACAGAAGCAGTAGACCTTGAGGGTTATTCCTTCAGTCAGG
>Ga0307992_1002465_pt1 | contig 10528 bp, 13 predicted proteins | sample EllFjometagen133_FD_203162 | JGI IMG/M metagenome (GOLD analysis project Ga0307992, IMG submission 203162) | Marine microbial communities from Ellis Fjord, Antarctic Ocean - #133 | ecosystem: Environmental > Aquatic > Marine > Unclassified | place: Southern Ocean | collected 2014-10-08
ATGAAATCATATCGTAAAGAGCTTTGGTTTGAAGCAACAAAAAGAAGAGAACTAATAAACATTACGCCTGATATTCAGGCTGCTCTGGTTGAAAGTGGGATAAAAGAAGGTCTGATATTATGTAATACTAAAACTAACTTGTTTTCGAATGCGTTTTAACTCCTTTTCTATGTCCTGATACTCGGAATCAAGGTTAAAAGCCTCCTCCAGATATTCATCTGATAATGGTAATCCTAATATTGTAGATTCTAACGCTCCTCTAATTTCAAATTTCCACGGCTGCTTTTCATCATTTGTTTCCTGCATATAAACTCCCAGACGTTTTTCCTGGCTGTCGCTACCTGAGAAAGCATGCTCAATTAAATTCCGTTTCCAGGCATAAGACTTATTAAAAATCATTTTCGAATCACTTCTCATCATACTACTATATACTTTGCCGCTAAAATGTGAAAGCCGTTTTATTTTGGCAGGGTCGGGAACACTTTGCAGCTCTGTTTCAATTATCTGTAAACGCTTTGAGATACTACTTTCTTTACTTCTCAATTTTTCCATTTTACGCTTTATCTCGACCTTACTTAAAAGCCCTTCTGCCACGGCATCAACAACTCCCTCCTTTTGTGAAATAGTCTGCTTTAACTTCCCTGATAGTTCAGTACGCTCCTTTATAAGCTCCTCTATCTTGCTATAATCCGGTGTTGCATCTTTAATAGCTTTCTTTATTCGCATCGGGTCACCAAAAGTTTTAGTTAATTCTAACAGTATAACATTTTCAATTTCATTGGCTGGTAAGAATTTTTTGTGATCACATTTTATATTTCGCTGTTTTGTATTTGCATGTCGGTAGTATCTTTTCCCTGTACTGTTAATATATCCAAACATTGCGTATCCACACTTATCACAGAATATCATTCGACTAAGCAAGTAATGATGTTTCTTTTCTCCATGTTTGTAGGTTTTATTTGCACGGGCTTGTTCATGTATTGCAGCAATAGTATTCTTATCTAACAACTCAGGAACCTTTATTATTACACTTTCATCTATCTTTTCATACCTGAACCTGCACACCCATTCCGGGCCGCTTCTTTTTGTTAATACTTTCCATAAAACAGTAAAGTGCATGTCAAGTGTTTCAGATATATCAACTATACTTTCACCCTTCAAATAACGCCGTGCAGCTTGTTTAATTTTCTTGCCCTTTTCTTTATCTATTCCCCATTTATCAGTTTTTTTATCGTAGGTTCTACCATACGGCAATCGACCGGTTGCAGGCTGGTTTTTCTTGGCTTTGGCAATTCTGGAAAGTATGCTTTTCTGGTTACGTATTTTTGCCTGAAATTCGTTAATCTCTGTGGTCATTCCTATTAAGAAATTATGTTCCGGATTGTGAAGATCGTATTCCATCATGCCGATAAAGAACCGGATATTATTTTCCCGCAATATTTTCAACCCCTCTTTATTTTTCAGATTATCCCTGCTCCATCGGCTTGTATCAACTACAATAACGGCATCAAATAAATCCTTGCTTGAATCCTTTAACAATTGATCTAATTTTGCTCGTTCCTGATCAGGAGTGGCATGTTCCTGGCCTGAATACTGCTTACAATGTTCTGGAATTATCCCTTTTAGTATTTCTACATACTGTTTGATTTGTTCGGTTTGGACATTCAGGCTTTCACCTTTTTCTTTTTGACCTTCCGTACTGACACGAATAATTGGAGCAAATCGAAGTTTTTCCATCAGCTTGTAATTTAGTTTGTAGTAAATTGAACCGTACCGGAGAATCGAACTCCGGTGTGTTCCAAATACGGTTAGAAAGAATTACGAATACAAAAATTCACTTCATTAGCCGAAATATGTTCTACTTTCAACCACAATTTTTCGGCTAAATCATTAACAGATTTTAATTCACTTTCGGTTAAATCTCGATGGAAGGTACTTTTAAAAACAGGATGGTCATCTTCTTTTGGTGGTATCAATGTAAAACCGAGATGAGTACCAATTTGATTTAAACCAACTTTTAGACATTCAAAAACATAATCTATTGGATATGTAATTGCATTGATAGTTTCCCGAGTTTCCTCTGAAAGCCCTCCCTTTACAAAAAAAACCAAAAGTACCGCTCGTTTGATCAATATCTGTAATTTATTTGGAGTATTTTTGATATTAATCTGAAAATCGATATTAAAATCTTTCATTTTTTGATTTAGCTCCTTAGCTGCTTTAATTAATTTGTCTTCTTTCATGGTTTGAATTTTTAGTTAGTAATTTGAGTTTATTATGTTGTACTTAGTCCTCAACAACTTTAAGAACGCTATCAAAATCAATTCCTACAGGAGAGTATTTCATAGAGCTTATAGAAGTTGTACGCGAACTAATAGAATTTGTCCAAGCCATTGCAGTCCCATTAGCTGCATATAAAATATTATCTTTTACCCAAAAAGCTGCTTGTGGCACATCACCTGTATATGCCATAATTGCCAAACCTCCTTCTAAGGAATCCACTTTAAAGGTCAACTTACCTTTACAACTTGGTACAAGTAATTTCTCTATTTTTGAAATCTCTGTTTTATAGCTTTGATTTTGATTATCTGTACAAAAAGTCAATAATGTGATGATACAAATTACAAATACTGTATAAATTATTTTTTTCATAACGTTTGAGTTTTAAAAATTAAATGCAATACCTAGAGATGCTCCAAAATATCTATTTGTAACCATTAGAGATATAGGTATTTTGAAACTATCATCATTCGAAGGAATAAAATACTTAAATTCTACACCGATATTTATTTTAGTTTGATGTTTTGCTCCATTTGTTTCATGCCATTTACCATTATCGGCCAGTATTTGAAGATCATCATAACAATTATGATATTCAGTTCCAACACAAGCTCCTAATATTCCTGCAACTACATAATTATTATTATAATACCCAATAATAACATTACCAGAAGACCATTCTACACCCGTCTCTTTGATGTCTTCAGGAAATTGATTCCATCCTTGATAATATTCTCCTTTAGTTTTAAATTGTACAGAAAAATCAAATCCTAAATACAAATGTTTTTGTTGTGAAAAAAATCCCATATCTAGATTTAATAATGTTTCTGATTCATCCGATAATGAAGTTGGTGCTACAACTATTCCTAATCCAATATTAAAACCTTGGGGAAATGATAACACAGTCATCATAATCATTGTGGTTGTAACTAATAATTTTTTCATAGTGTTTGAGTTTTTAATTACTGGGAGCTGTCCTTCGGGATGGCTCCCTTCTTATATACATTATAAACAATCAGAAGTATACTCGGAATCAAACGCCCAACTATTATTCTCATAAATAAACTCAACCGATCTATATCTTCCTTTAGTACAATACCAAATATAAGTTTGAGATGCATAGCCTTCAGAACGAAATGAAGTTTTTTTATCTGGTAAACCATATTTTGAAATATACCTTTCAAAAACTGTTTTTGGTTTCAGTTTTGGTAGACTATAGCCAGATTGTTCAAGCCAAACTTCACTGATATAACCTATTTCCCCATTAGTTTCAACTTGGTAATAGCCATAGTCCGCCTTTTTTAATAATACAATTTTCGTGTTATTTTCGAGAAGTTTTGATTCTATTGCCAGTGGGTCATCTTTAAGTTTGCCACCAGCTTTCAGAGTAATAGTATCACCAATATTTTGGGCAGAAATTCCACCAAATATTGTTAACATCCCAACTAGTAAAATAATTGCTTTTGTTTTCATGATTTTGTTTTTAGTTCGTTTAAACGTTTTCTTACTGTCTGGTTCAGGCAACGTGGTTATTACTAAATGCTCAATCCAGGATTTCGGTGTCCTGTGTTCCTTTTCTGCTGCTTGTTTTAAAGCATCAATAAGGCTGTCTGGTATGTCTATTAATTTTCTCATGCCATAAATATATATAATTAATATATATATACAAAATATATATTGATTTATTTTCTTTTGTTGTTTGCTATGTAGGCTTGTTGAACGTGTTGAGCTGTCCATTGTTTGCCGTTGAATGTTTGGGAGCCTTCTGAGTTCAGCATATCAGCAATCTTTTGTAGTGTTCGACGTTTGCCTGTTTGTGGCTTACGACGTAAGGCATGAATACGACGGACAACTGCCCGACCTTCCATTGTTTCATAATAGCCTTTTCGCCCTTCACATTTTCCTTTTATGGCTTTCACTCGTTCCCTTGCAGCTTGTAACTTAGCAACCAACATTGTTTTATCGTACTCCGAAACTGCTCCCATTACTTGCCGTATCAGTTTACGAGTTGGATCATCACCACACAAATCCGCTCCCTCTGTTGTTGATATGATATTGAAGTTACCTTTACGGAAATCCCTGATAATAGCTTCCTGAACCATCAAGTCTCTGGCAAGTCTGTCCAACTTTTCTATGATAACAGTCTTAACACCATGATTGTTCTTTTCCAGGCTAACAATCATTTGAGCCAATGCCGGACGGTTGGCTTTTGTGCCTGAAACTCCCTGTTCCCTGAATATGTTTACGATTTTCAGCTTGTGAACCTTAGCATATTGCTCAATGGCTTTTATTTGGCGTGTGAATCCATCCTTTTTAATCTGGCTGGGGTCACTAACTCGAAGGTAAGCAAAACATTTTTCCATTATTTTCTCCTTTCTTATTTACCATAAATATAAGGTTTAATAATGGTTCTACAAAGTATTTTTAATTCTATTTTTAAATATAATTAATTAGTCATCTTTATAAGTCCGCTCAAACGTTCCTCCCTGTTCAGTTGGTTTGGGATCATTACTGTATGGTAAACTCTCTCCTCCTTGTCGGCCACCGATACCCCTCTGCTCATCTTGCTTTTCATAAACTTTACGGCCTATTAAATGGCGTGATAAACGACTTCCTCTGCCTCCTGGTATTTCTATTGCAGCAGGAACAGGAATAGTATTATCTGGTTCCTCCTCTGCCTTTATTTCCTGTTTTAACGGCGGTTTACTGCGTTTAAATGACTTCTTTTCCTCAGTAGGTATAATATCATTACTTTCCTCTGTATGCTGTACATCCTCTATATCTTCAAACTTCTCATTTATCTTTATTACTATATCTGGATCCTTGTTTAGCATCTTTGCATTCAACTGGCTATATAAATCATATTCATCCGGGGACAATACATCCAACATTTCATTTAGTACCTTCGCTTGTTCAGGATCCGGTTCCCTTTGTTTTGCACGTTCAATTTCTAATTCAGACAAACGAGCTTGATGTAATGCCCATGATATTTTAGCAAGTAATTCATATGATCCTCTGACTTCCCTGATAGCTCCAAGAGCCAAACCGTATTGTTTCTTATCCTCAGCATGAGCAAGTATTGTTTTGGTTCTGTTAACTAATTCCTCAATGTCAGTTAACAGTTCCATGCTGGCAACTACTTGTTGAGTTTTGGAGCTTGTCATCATTTGCCGGCTAATGTGATTTTGCATATGATTGCGAGTACTATTCTCTGATAATCCGTTTTCCCTAGCTATCTTTGCAACTGCTATGCCCTGTATATACTGCTTTTCTAATTGTAACTTATTGGGATGGCTACAAATTTTACATTTCATTGTCATAATTATTTCTTATTTATGCCCTTTATTCCGGGACTTTATTAATATTTATGTTAACTGTTTAATACTCAATTATTTAACCGTATTTATTACCTTTTTGTACATTCTACCATTCAATTATTTATGATATTTATTGTTTTATATTATTTCATTCTTCATTTACCCTTGCTGTGATACCCATATTAGTTAGAGAAATTGAATTTTCTACAACAATACATGACCAACAACCTGGTTTAATATCCATCTGAACAATCCATCGGACAAAACAAGCCGGGCAGAGTATAAATACTCATTGGACTGAATTGTATATTGTTCTCCTGACACTAAACCAAGTTTGCGCATGTTGATCAATTTCTTCAATATTCATTTATTACTATGTTTTTTCCTGTTTCGGAGTTTTTTTTATTATCCCTATCCTATATATATATATTATCCTATTCCATCCTATATTATTATATACTTACATATAAATAACTAATACAACTTTTCAAGTATCTCATTGATTTACAATACATAACAGTACAAAATTTTACTTTGTTATAACTTATATAAGTTTATGCTTTATTTGTTAGTAATCAACGTTTTATAATACAAAATTATTAGCTTTTATCACTTCGTTTTATTTTACAACGAAAACCATTTACATACTCCAAAGTCTTGGTATGTTTTCTATACATTTTTCTCATTGTACTTACCAATTCATCAGCAAATGTTTTATCCACAAGAAAGCTGTCATGCATACAGAGTATTGAAATATTCTGCTTTGCAAAATGGTTTAATACATCCAAAGCTATTTTACTATCCTTATTCATCAATCGTAATCCAGTTTCTTTTCCTGAACAAAGGTAATGTGCTATTGGTTTATGTATTTCCATAAATTTCTCTATTAAAGGTCGTGAATCAATTAATCCAATATCATCCAAGGCGTTTTTTTCACTTTTCTTTTGTTGGCTCCACCAGATACCTGAACTTGACATTGCGTCATGCTTATTCCTGCAGTTTATCATTCTCAATAGAATCTGTTTTAGAAATGGTCTTGCTATGGGATTATCATTTACAACTGAGTAAGGATCATCCCGGTATTGTATGCCTTTAGCAGCATATAGTAACATCGGATGTAAGGCGCTGTAATCAACTTCAACAGTCGGCTTACCATTTATAGTTATTTCCTGTCTATCGGTACTTGACAAGCCTTGATAATAGCTTATACCCTCTGTATATAGCCTCCCGCCTTGCGTTAATTTATCCACAAACTTTGCTATCAATGCAGTATTAAGTCGTAAATTCTTTTTGCCTTCAATGAACATTACATCTGCTTCATTATTTAATTTATTTACTTTACTAAGTATTTTACGAATTCTTCGAACTTCTGCTGTATCAGTATAAGAAATTTGCTTGCGTACTGTTATCTGTTCCCCGTTATACCTGCTTGTTACTCGTTCCTTAGTCCATACTTCCACTAGTTCAAACGGATCCCAACGAACAGCGTTAGAATCAGCACAGGGAAATAATTTCAATAAACTAGTATTGGCCCAAATTCTTGTTTCTCGTGCTGGCTTTCCTTGTATATGCATCCCTTTTTTCATTCCGATTAATTTATGTTTTCTCAGTTTGTGTATTTGATTTGTTATAGCTCCTGAAATATTTTTATATTGATATTTTGACCATGTATTTTGATTCATTGAAATTCTAACTGGATGTTTATTGTCCCGCAATAAATTAGCAAGTAAACGTTCGAACGTCTGTAATTTCTTTTCAACAGTGTACCCTCTTTCCATCTCTAAAGAATCAAATAACATTTCAGCTACTTTTTTATTTTCATTACTAAGAGATAGTTTTGGTTTAAACTTTGTTGCCTTATTTAACCAACGACCATCTTTCAGTCTTTTATTTTCCTTAACTCCTCCCGTCCATTTCGTTCTTCTCATTGCGTCCTTTGTTACTTCATTTATTCACGTCCTTTAAAAAATGATCCAGGTGACCAGAAAGGACGCTAACTGGTCATACAGTTTTTACACTGTCCTGGATCATATTGTTATTTAATTTTCATCATTCCATTTATTAAAAAATAATCCGTGGATGGTCTGCGCAATACAATAACGCACCAATTTGTGAGGCTTATCAAACCTCTACCACGGATCATTTATTTCATATTTTGACACCACATTTTCGTAATTTTGCTTTGGTTTCCGCGTCCATGTCCTTAACTAAAAAGGTTTTAATAGGAAACATATTATAAACCTGATTAACAGCACTTAGAACGTCTAAAAACGTGTCTGACTTCAAATTTTCCTCATTCCATCCAAGTACAATTTTAAAAGCAGATAAACTGATAAAAGTATTATCTTCAAATTGTTCAATGTCAGGACTACGGGCAATCCACTTCTTAAGTTCTTTATCGGTTAGTTCAGGAAATCCATCTACTTTTCCCGCTTTCCCTTTTTGGGATTGGAGTTTTACTATCTCCCCTAAAACCACAAGCAAAATATATTTCTCACGTTTGTTCATCATGCTATTTTATTATATTATACAAAAAAATTTGAAACTGGATAAAAAGAGCAAGGCATGACATGAACTTCTGCCCGGCCACGCCCGCTCTCCACCTCAAAAGGAGCCTCCGAAAAGAGGAAAAAGTGAAACGTATTATTTTCCAAATTTCCACCAGGGGTGCTTTTTATCAACTTCCGGTAATTTTGCAATTTTTCTCAGCAGTCTGTTAGATTCTTCAAGTAATTCACCCAACCGGATTAGTGTCAGCAATTGGACATCATTACTACCTGTTTGACCTATTCTTTTTTCTGCTATACGATCAGTAATTTGTGAAATCTGCTTTTCCTTTTTTGATTCTTTTTTGTCATTCATGACTTTATTGGTTTTTAATTATTTAGTTCTTTTGAGTTACTTTTGGCACGCTTGTCTTCTCAGTCGGTTTCACTTCCGGCTTACCGTTTAGTTGATGCCTTTCAAATCCTTCCGGGTCTGGCAGAAGTTTACCATGCCATTTTATTTTATTTAGATTCCACTCAGGATGAAGTTTTAAGATCTCTTTCGTTTTGTCTGCAATACCGATCTTTGTTTCCTCTGGCGTGGCTTTAACAGCTTGCAGTTTGGATTTAAATGGTGCTAATTTATTGTTCAACTGGCTTTGAGCAACTGCATGTTCTTTGTACATTGTTATGTAGTCATATGTAGAGAGCTGATGAAAAGGAGTTGAAGGGGAATTAATAATTCTGAATCCATTTTGGGATGCCGTTACTTTCATTCCATCCATAAGAACTAATACGCTATGCCTAATTTTCCCCATCCCTCGGACCCCAAACCGTAAAATGGCTTTTTCGTCCTCCGTTGACTTCTTTTCAACATAATTTTCAAACAATTTAGTGAGCAATTCGACTTCACGATTTTTGATAAAAATATTAGCCATCAACGTATATCGTTCATCTCTTAAATTTTCAGGTTCTTTAACTTTGCCAGGCATCGCCCTGCCTTCATTTATTAGTTTTTGACTATACATCAGGAATTTTTCCCTGTTTGTGAAAGCTCTTTCAAATCCATCATTTGCAGAACTTTTTCCATCAAGTAAATGTTGTAAACCATCTCTTTTCTCAATAGTTTTTTCCAATAAATTTTTCAGCTCTGCTTTACTTTCATAATTTACAAAGGCTTCATTTAGGCTTGTACCCCTTGCCTCCTTGCTTAATATTGTAGATGCTTTTAAACCTCTATTAACTATCCGGTCATAATAAGGATTTGACCCAATGGGTAGAAAATCTCTATTTACGGTTTTCATTTTTGTACCTCCTTTTCGTTGGGGTCAAACATGGGCGGTTTTGATGTTGAAATTTGCTCCTTTGGATCCTGCTCATATTCTCTATGCTTCAGTTTTTCATCTTCACTTTTTTCCGGCCCTATGGGATACGGTAAGTGTTCCTCCATTGCAACGTAATCTACTTTCATTTGAACCTCTGCAATCTCATCCGCAAATTCAATTTTTCCATCAACAACCTCATAATTTCTTTTATACAGTTTGTTTCCGGAATCCCTGGTTTGTACTTCATATACAAAGTAACTTTCAAATGTTTCCTTCAGGTAGTGTGATTGAGTTTCGGAATCCATTCCATTAAGTTTGTTTTGAATATCGGTTATCAATGTTTTGTAACCGGTTTCATTTGTCTCTGGTTTCTGATTAAACATCAGATGTTCTTCCTGTTCATTTTTCATTTTTTTGTTTTTAAGCGTTTATATTAAATAGTTATATACTTGTATTGCTCTTATATAGAAAGTCGCTTACAACTAGTTTAACTTGGGTCATTTTATAGAATTTAGTTGTTTTGTTGCTTTGTATTTCAAATAATTCCTATCTGCATCTGGAATCCGAATCAGGATATCAATAAATTGTTTAAACTGATTTTCTGCCTCCTCAGTGGTTTTAAGTTTGAAGAGCCTGGTGCGATCTTTTTGCCAATCTATTTCTTTGTCAAAAAAACGTTCTATTTTTTCCCTGGTTTGTTTTTTCGGACTGATTTTACCTATTTCAAACTGGTTAATACTTGCCTGAGAAACTCCAATTATTTTACCAAGCATCTTTTGAGTTAGTTCTGATTTTTTCCTTAATTCCCTTAATGTTTCCATATCAATTTTTTGTATAATAAAAAAGCACATCAATCAAACTTGATCATTCGTTTGATTAACGCGCCGTATATTTTTAATTTGAATTACTCTGTAAATATAAAAAGAATATCTGGAATAAAAAAAGTTTTTAGCTAAAAAAATAATTTTATTTTTATTTCTTATACTATCTAATTATCAATATTTTACAGCGTTCCGTTGACAGAAATAATAATATATTTGTTGTTAATGCCATGCATATTACGGCAAGTGTATTTATCAATGATGATGAGCCAGGATTACATCATGATTATGAAGTGACC
>Ga0307992_1002466_pt1 | contig 10526 bp, 10 predicted proteins | sample EllFjometagen133_FD_203162 | JGI IMG/M metagenome (GOLD analysis project Ga0307992, IMG submission 203162) | Marine microbial communities from Ellis Fjord, Antarctic Ocean - #133 | ecosystem: Environmental > Aquatic > Marine > Unclassified | place: Southern Ocean | collected 2014-10-08
TAAACATTTTTTCTCCCTCCTTTAATTATATAATCAATGTAACTATCAATTATAATAATATACAAAAATAAATATTTAATTGCAAAAAAGATTTGGGGGGATTTTAATTATTTAAATAATTGTTGTATGTAAAATTTCAGCGAATACTTTTATCCACCAATATTTTGTAATGATTTATTTAACAGTTCTTTCGTTTCTTCAAAATCATTATAATTCTTTATTGTTAATTCTAAATCGCCAGTACCAAAATGTCCAATATTTCTTACATCTCTCGCTTGTTTTGGTCTTTCTTTAATTTCGTCAGGATCAAGTTTCAAAAAAAGCATTAATTTGTTTTTTTGTGCTTCAAGACAAACAAAATTCTGAGTTGTTTTATATGCTATGTAATATTTTTTAGGGGCCTCTTCTATTGAATTATCAAGATTAACAATATAATCTCGAATTTCGTTAAATAGATCAATCAAGTTTTTATTTATTTTATTTAAATGTTCATCAATTGTATAAGTTGCTGTTCTTCTTGTTTGAGCGGCTTTTTTACCAGCTGCAACCATTATTGGATTTTTTTCATTAGTATTTAATGCCACATAATTGTGAGTTTCAGATTTTTTAGAAACTTCATCAATATTTAATATTCCATTTTCATATATTTTATATTGCCAAAGTTCAATCATTGAACCCATCATTTGTGCTGCGTGTAAGTCGTATTTTTTAAATTCAGGAGCAATACATATTACTCTAATATCCGACCAATCAATTTCAACATTTTCTTTTATGGATTTATTTACCGCTACCTGAAAATCACCTTTATGGTCAGTAATCCAATGCAAATAATACAAACTTTGATTTATCAATTCAGACGAAGCAACTTTTTTATATTCAATTATTACAGGATTGTTGTCTTCAGAAATCGCTAATGTATCTATTCTTCCAGAATGAATACTTCCAGTTGAAAATTCCGATGCAACAAATCTACAATTGAAAAATGTCTCTAAATTTTTCTCAACAAGATTTTGTAAATCCTTTTCAAGTTTAAATTCCATTGGTTTAATTTTACTTATTTTCTCTTCTTTAATTTCAAAAATTGCCATTGTTTATTCCTTTCTTATTTTAGTATAATCTACAACAATTTTTTTAATAATTATGGGAAATTGAGACAAATCATAATTATTTTCCACTCACTGAATTTTTCATTTATCCAATTTCCACTCTTTTCAATAAACTTCAATCTTTACCAATCTTCCGTCCAAACCACCGTTTTTAAGTGGAATTTTTGCGCTTGTTTTTAGTCCTATCGATCCTATCAATTTTCTGTTTCCACAATAAATCCAAGCAGTGGTTCCTTTACACTTTTGCTTTAAGAAATCACCGAAATCTTGATATAACTTTTCCATTTGTTCGCTATTTCCCATTCTGATCCCGTAAGGCGGATTACAAATTATTGTACCATTTTCGATTCCGTGAAGTTTACGAAAATCTGCTTGCTTGATTTTGATTTTTCTTCCTTGCGGAATACTACTTAAATTTGTTTGTGTAGCAGATACTGCATCTTTATCAATATCACTTCCCGATATCAGATTCTCCGGCAGATCACGTTGAAGTCGTTCGCCATCATCTTTTATCTTCTGCCATTTTTCTTTATCAAAGTCGGGTAAATTCTCAAACCCGAATTTCTTTCTTCGGAAAGTTGATGGAATTTTAGAATAGTGTAAAAGTGCTTCGGCAAGTAGTGTTCCACTCCCGCACATTGGATCCAATAGTGGTGTTTTTCCATCCCAACCCGAATGCCTAATAATTGTCGCTGCCAAAGTTTCCTGCATGGGTGCCTTTACACTTCGCAATCTGTAACCTCTTTTATGAAGTGAACCTCCTGAAGTATCTAAACTAATTTGAGCTTTGTTTCTTTCTATATGCAGATTTATCCAGACATCAGGATTTTCTTTATCTATGCTTGGGCGTATTCCTGTCTTTTCTCGGAAATAATCGGCAATAGTATCTTTGAGTACGAGAGAAGCATATTGTGAATGCTTTATATTGCTATTGGAAACGGTTGAAAAAATCGCAAATGTATCTTTTGGAGACAGTAATTTTTCCCACTCTATTTTTGAAGCTGTTATCTGCAAATACTTAGTGCTGTGGCAATCGAAAGTAAGTAGCGGTGCCAAAATTCTAGTAATTAATCTACTGTAATAATTAATTCTGTAAATATGTTCCAAGTCGGTTTTAAACCATGCTCCGTGATAGATCTGTCTAACTTTTTTAATCCCAAATTCCTTTAATTCGGCAACTGCAAGATCTTCTGTCTCTCCTGCTATTTGTGCAAAAAATCTATCAGTTTTTTGATATTCAAACATGTTGCTTTCCTTTAACATCTATAATTCATTATGTAATACCAATGTTAATTTTCTCATCTGTGAATAATTTCACATTAAAAAAATATGTTTTAAATATGATCTTTTATAAATTCAATACTTTTTTTTGCAATCAATTCTTTATCATAATCCAGTGGTGCAACATGATATGAATTTTCAAGCCAAATCAATTCTTTGTCTTTCGAACCAATATTTTCCATCGTATAAGTAACACTTAATTTAGGAACTATATGATCTTCTTTTGATTTGAAAATAAGAATTGCCTGTGAAATATCGGGTAGCATTTTCCGCATTTCTTTCAGCATTTTCAACATTTCATAAACCCCGTTTGTTGGAGTTCTGTTATAAGCAATTTCTTTGAAATTCGGATCTTTAATATCAGATGCAACAGCCGGAACAGATTTTATGAATTTTCTTAAAATAGGAACGAACCAGAATTTTGGACCTGTAAATTTAGCCGCATGATTTATTAAAATTACACCACTTAATTCAGGGTGTTTACCAGTCATAAATAAAGCCAATCCTCCTCCCAAAGATAATCCACACAGAAATATTTTAGAGCATCTTTTTTGTAATTTTGTTAGTGCTTTTTCTAAATCATCAATCCAATCAGTATATTTTATTAAATTCATATCTTGCCATTTTGTACCGTGGCCGGCGAGTCCCGGCAATTCAACATTATAACCTGCATCTGCAAATTGTTTGGCAAGATATTTCATTGAAGATGTTGTTGAAGTTATTCCGTGAATTACAAGAACCCCAACTTCACTTTCGGTTACATGTGAAAAAGGTTGATGATACTTTGAAAAATCCATAATTATTCCTCCCAATTAAGTGATCGTTTTACAGCTTTATGCCATTGATCGTATAATTTTTTTCTTTTGTTTTTAGTCATATTCGATTTCCAGATTTGTTTCTCTTTCCAATATTTCTGTAATTCATTTGTATCTTTCCAAAATCCAACTGCAAGTCCGGCAACGAAAGCGGCACCAAGTGCAGTAGTTTCAGAAATACTTGGCAAGACCACAGAAGCATTTATAATATCTGCCTGAAATTGCATTAACAATTTGCTTGCAGTCATTCCTCCGTCAACTTTCAGTTTTTTAATATTCAATCCGGAATCTTTCTGCATCGCTTCAAATACATCACGAGTTTGAAAAGCAGTGGCTTCCAAAATCGAACGAGCAATATGTGATTTGTTTACAAAATGAGTAAGGCCAATAATTGTCCCGCGAGCCGATGAATTCCAATGTGGTGCAAAAAGTCCGGAAAAAGCAGGAACAAAATAAACTCCACCATTATCATCAACCATTTCTGCAAGATCATTGATTTCACATGACTTCGTTATCAAACCAAAATTATCACGGATCCATTGAATTAGTGAGCCGGCAATTGCAATCGAACCTTCCAAAGCATAAACCGGTTTTTGATCCTTAATTTTGTAACCAATAGTTGTCAACAAACCATTTTTAGAATGTACTATTTCATTTCCGGTATTCAGCAAAATGAAACATCCAGTGCCATAAGTATTTTTAATATCTCCTTTTTGGAAACAAGTTTGACCGAAAAGTGCCGCTTGCTGATCTCCCAAAATTCCTGAAATGGGAATTGCATTTTCAAAACCAACCTTTGTTTTTCCATAAATTTCCGAAGACGAACAAATTTTCGGAAGCATTTTTCGTGGAATATCAAAAATTTCTAATAATTCATCATCCCAATCAAGTGTCTGCAAATCCATCAACATTGTTCGACTGGCATTTGTTACGTCTGTAATATGCTTTCCATTAGTCAAATTCCAAATTATCCAACTATCCATATTTCCGAATATTGCATCTCCATTTTCTGCAGCTTTACGAAGTCCTTTTACATTATCAAGAAACCATTTTATTTTTGGACCGGAAAAATATGTTGAAAGTGGGAGTCCGGTTTTTTGTTGAAATAATTTTTCTTTATTCTTAAGCGATTTACAAATTTGATCAGTTCTAGTATCTTGCCAAACAATAGCATTATGATAGGTTTCCCCTGTTTTCTTATCCCAAACAACTGTAGTTTCTCGCTGATTTGTAATTCCAATTGCAGCAATTTGATTGCCAGATATTTTAGCTTTTTGCAAAGCTGTTTTTATAACTTGCTTCGTGTTTCTCCAAATTTCAATTGGATCGTGTTCAACCCAACCGGCTTTGGGAAAAATCTGTTTATGTTCTTTTTGATGAGAAGCTACGATGTTGCTTTCATGATCGAACAGAATAAATTTGGTGCTCGTAGTTCCCTGATCAATCGCTCCAATAAATTTCTTCATTTTTCCGAATTCCATAAATTAGATTGTTTTTCTATTATTTCTGTTTTTACACAATTATAAGTTACAATATATTTTATCAAACTATTATGTAAAACCAAATAAAATTCTAACAATTATTCTTCTTTTTTATTGTATTATTTATAACCATTTATTATCTTTGGCAAATATTATATATGATATAAGAAAAATATTTAAAGAGTAGATGAGCAAAAAATCATACTAACAACAAAACGAAATAAATAATATAACATTTTTTACAAGTAACAATTAGGAAAAGAGAAATTTATGACAAAAATAACAACATTTAACGATTTTGGACTTTCAGAAAAAGTACTAAAAGCAATTAACAAAAAAGGCTTTGAAGAACCGACAACAATTCAAACAATGACGATTCCACTAATGTTGGCAGACAAAGAAAATATCATTGCTCAAGCTCAAACAGGTACTGGTAAAACTGCTGCCTTTGGATTGCCTTTGGTAGAAATGATTAATGCAGATTCTAAAACAACTCAAGCGATAATTTTGGTCCCAACGCGAGAGCTCGCTATTCAAGTATCAGAAGAAATTAACTCTCTCAAAGGAGACAACAAAATCATTATTGTGCCAATATATGGTGGTCAAGCTATTGATCAACAGTTACGCAGATTAAAAAAAGGTGTGCATATTGTAGTGGGAACTCCTGGCAGAATGATTGATCATCTTAAAAGAAAAACACTAAAACTTGATATGATAGAGCATCTGATACTTGATGAAGCCGATGAAATGTTAAATATGGGATTCATTGAAGATATAGAAAAAATAATGAAATATACAAATCCAAATAAAAGAACCCTTCTATTTTCTGCAACAATACCACAGAAAATAAGGGACCTTGCAAGCAAATATATGGATGGCTATAAACTTCTCACAATCAAAAAAAAACAACTCGCCACTGATCTGACAGAACAAATATATTTTGAAGTAAGGGCATCTGATAAATTTGAAGCATTATGCAGAATAATTGATATTGAAGATAAATTTTATAGTTTGCTTTTCTGCAGAACAAAACGAGATGTAGATTTTGTTGCAACTCATTTGAAAGATAGAGGATATGATGTAGAGGCAATTCATGGGGATATTTCACAATCGCAAAGAGAAAGAACTCTCAATAAATTTAAAAAACAAAAAATAAATATACTCGTGGCAACTGATGTTGCCGCTCGTGGAATTGATGTTGATAATCTCACTCATGTAATAAATTATTCTTTACCTCAAGATCCGGAATCGTATGTCCATAGAATCGGTCGAACAGGGAGAGCTGGAAATAAAGGAACGGCAATTACATTCATTACTCCAAGTGAATATAAACGATTGATGTATATAAAACGCATAATTAAAACGGATATGAAAAAATCAAAATTACCGAATGTAAAAGATATTCTTGAGGCAAAAAAGAAAAAGATATATGAAGATTTGAATAATATTCTTGAGAATGATCATGATACTGAATATTATAGTTGGGCTAAACAATTACTTGAAGGCAATAATCCGACAAAATTAGTTTCTGCAATACTTAACTATTGTTTTGAAAAAGAACTCAGCCCTAAATCTTATGGTGAAATTCAAAATGTTAACAGAAATGAACATCAACTTGATCAACAGGGAAAAGCTAGGCTTTTTGTAGCACTTGGTAAGAAAGACAAAATAAATGCAAAAACACTTGTTGAACTTATTAAAAGCAAAGTGCCAATACAACAAAGTCAAATAAAAGATATATCTATAATGGACAAATTTTCTTTTATAACCGTTCCATTTGATCAAGCAGAACAAATTGTTATCAGCTTTAAGGAAAGAGGTCGAAAGCCACTGATTTCTCATGCAAAAAAAAGTAGGTAAGAATAAGTTAAAAAAATAACTTTCATAATGGAAAAAGCAAACAGTTTATATTTTTTTCTCCTAATACTCTTATATCAATTAATCGAAAGTAGGGAACATGTCTTTGTGGGAAACTGAAAAAAATAATAGTTTTTTCTTGCGTAATAAAAAATAAATTCATATAATCACGCAAATTATGGAGGAAGTGTCGTTGAAAGAATTGATGCCAAAAGAAATAGTAAAAGAACTAAATAAATTTGTAATAGGTCAAGACGAAGCAAAACGATCTGTAGCAATAGCTTTGCGAAATCGTTGGCGTCGTCAACAAGTAAAAGGCAAATTAAAAGATGAGATTTTACCAAATAATATTATTATGATTGGACCTACTGGAGTTGGCAAAACAGAAATTGCTCGCAGATTAGCAAACTTATCAAATGCACCATTTATAAAAGTAGAGGCAACCAAATTTACTGAAATAGGATATGTTGGGAGAGATGTAGAATCAATGATTCGTGATCTTACTAGAATTAGTTATCGTATGGTTGAAAAAGAATATGAAGATCGTGTTTGGAAAGATGCAAAAAAAATAGCAGAAGAAAGGATATTGGATAAACTGTTCCCTGTGCCAGAATCGAAAACAACCGATGAACTAGAAAAAGAGAGAATAGAAAAAACCAGAAGCAAATTACAAAAAATGTATAAAGACAGGAAATTTGAAGATAAATATATTGAAATAGAAGTCAGCCAACAACAAGCATCTGGCGGGATTTCTATAATGGGACCAATTGGTGGAGATATGGAAGGAGCGGGAGATTTTTTCAATGATGCTATAAGTTCATTAATGGGTAAAAAGAAGAAAAAACAAAAAACAAAAGTAAAAGATGCCAGAAGAATTTTAACGCAAGAAGAAGCCCAAAAATTAATAGATAAATCCAAGGTAAATCAAGAGGCATTAGACAGAGTAGAAAACAACGGGATTGTTTTTTTAGATGAAATTGATAAAATTGCATCTAATGAAAGTGGAAGAGGTGCTGATGTAAGTCGCCAAGGTGTTCAAAGAGATCTTTTACCTATTGTTGAAGGATCTACGGTTAACACAAAATATGGAATAGTAAAAACAGATCATATATTGTTTATTGCTGCAGGATCTTTCAGTAAAACAAAACCATCTGACTTGATTCCCGAATTACAAGGACGATTTCCTATTCGTGTAGAATTAGACAGTTTATCTACAAATGATTTTGTACAGATATTGACCCATCCACAAAATGCACTGCTAAAACAATATCAAGCATTATTGAAAGCAGAAAAAATAGAATTAACTTTCACAAAAGAGGCAATACAAACAATAGCAGAGAAATCAACAGAAGTAAACACAAAGACAGAAAATATTGGTGCAAGAAGATTGCATACCGTATTAACACAAATCCTGGAAGATTTAATGTTCAATGCTCCCGATGTAGATAAAAAAATTACAATTGATGACAAAAAAGTTCATAGTTCATTAGATAAAATTGTTATGGATGAGGACTTAAGTAGATATATTTTATAAAATTAGGTTATTAAAACAAATAAAATGAATTGTTTTCAACAAATTAAATATAAAATCTGGATATTTTTACTTACGAAAAGAAATATTATTTTGAATTACAATAAACCTGTAAATTGGAATACCAAAATAAACACATCAAATAAATTTTTGATTTGCATGCCATCAAATAAAGCTGAAATAGATATAGTCAATCAGTTTCTGAATAATATCATACTAAAACAAAACCAAACAATAGATATTATATTTGCAGATAAGTTTCAAGAGAACTTTAAACAGTTTAATTATTATAACAAAAAATATTTATATCCCAAAGTGAAAAATATCAATCATTTTCCTATCAAGAAGGCAATCACCTCGAATATTGATAATAAATATGATGTTACAATTGATCTAAATATGGGGATTAATATTTTAAGTAACTATATTGCTGCAACAAAAGCAAAAAATATATCGGTTGGCTTTAACAACAAATTTAGTAAAGATTTTTTAACGACTACGGTAATATTAAACAGTCAATCTGGGTATAGCAATAGTATAAAAACAATTTTTAAATTAGTTGAAATAATAAATTAAAAATGAATAACAATTTAAGGAAAAGACTTTGAACGAATTTAGTGAGTTATTATGCCCTGTATGTGAGGAACCATTAACAGAAAAGGATTTAAACAAAAAATTAGTATGCCCACACTGTAAAACAAATCTAAAACAACCGAAATTTATTTATTTTTTAGAATATTTAATTACACAAGGCATAGTTGAAAATCTTGATTTCTTTGATGAAACTTTGTATGGTAGTGATTTCATGAAATATGAATCTAATGAATTTGATGACAAAGAAGATGTGACGGATGATAATGATAAAACAAAACCGGGCGGATTTTTTGATAAAAATGTTTTGCAAATTGAAGAAGAATATATCAAAGATATGCAGGATGAAGAAAATGATGAAGATTATTCAGTATTTGATCCCGATGAAGTAATTGATAAAGATGTTGATGAAGAAAATGGAGAATAAATATTATGGAAAAAAACAGACAAAATGGAAAAAAACTTGAAATCAATCTTAATGAGAAAATTGCAGGCGGTCAATATTCAAATTTAGCTGTTGTAACACATTCACCAAGCGATTTTATTGTTGATTTTTGTCAGGTGTTACCGGGTATGAAAAAAGCACAAGTATGCTCAAGGATCATATTAACCCCCCAACATGCAAAAGCACTGTTGAACACATTAAATGTAAATGTTAAAAAATATGAGCAAACATTTGGAGATATTAAGGAAATTAGACACCCCCAAAATCCTCTTCTAAAACTCAACGAAAATGAAAAATACCCTAATTAAATTATAATTATTCCATAATACATTTTCTATTTGTTAATTAATGATCCAATATATTTTTTGAATTAAAAACACTTAATATTATCTTTAATATAAAGAGGGAAATTATGAAAATAAATAAAGCGTATCCGTTAGATGTCAGTACCGGCGAAGCATTAAAAGAAATTGCCAAAGGCATACCGTCATTACTGAAATTATTATTCCGTTTAGTAAAAGATAAGGAGACACCAACCCATATTAAATTGTGGATAGTCGGAACCGCAATTTACATTGTTTCTCCCTTAAATTTGTCTTTTCGTGCATTTAAACGATTCCCTTTTAAAATCATTAATTATGTTGATGATATTGCTTTGATCTTATTAACGATTCAAAAAACATTGTATAATACACCAAAAGAAATTCTGGAAAAATATTGGGATTATTCAATGTCAATAGAAGAGTGGACTGATTTAGTATTTAAAATACAATCGGACATAAGAACATTTCGTCATTAAAAATTATTATGAGTTTAAAAGAAATTTTCAGAATAAAATTTTCAGTTGTTATTATTACAGTGTTGTTATTTTTCTCTTTTGGAAAATGTGAAGATCTTACTATTGCAAGATTAAAATATGGCGGGGGTGGTGATTGGTATAGCAATCCTGGTTCGTTATCTAATCTGATGAATTTTATTGAAGATAATACAAATTTAAATATGGCAAATGATCCATCAATAGTTGATATTGATTCTCCGGAATTGTTTTCATATCATTATCTATATATGAATGGACATGGTAATGTTTATTTTTCTGAAAATGAAGTGAAAAGATTGCGTTTTTATTTAGAAAATGGTGGATTTTTACATGTCGACGATAATTATGGAATGGATAAATCATTTCGCCGTGAAATAAAAAAGGTCTTCCCCGACAAAGAATTAATCGAATTACCGTTTTCGCATCCTGTTTATCATAGTGTATTTGAATTTCCAAAAGGACTGCCAAAAGTTCACGAACATGATGGAAAACCACCACAAGGATTTGGAATATTTCATAATAAGAAATTAGTTGTATTTTATACCTATGAATGTGATCTTGGTGATGGCTGGGAAGATGCTGAAGTTCATCACGATCCGTTA
>Ga0307992_1002467_pt1 | contig 10525 bp, 16 predicted proteins | sample EllFjometagen133_FD_203162 | JGI IMG/M metagenome (GOLD analysis project Ga0307992, IMG submission 203162) | Marine microbial communities from Ellis Fjord, Antarctic Ocean - #133 | ecosystem: Environmental > Aquatic > Marine > Unclassified | place: Southern Ocean | collected 2014-10-08
TCGTTTACCGAACTCAATCCGGTATTGAGATTATAAAGCCCGCTCAGGGCCCTAATAGTCTCAATTTCCATAATACGACCCTTCCAGTCGCCGATTTTCTCGGTTGCCGTCTTGGGCCAATCCTCGATCATAAGCTGCTGGGTGTACGGTCCGTTAACGCCGGTAGTGTGACCCCGCTCGTGGATCTCAATATCGAAGTGGAAAGCGTCATACGCTTCCATGATATCCGCGGAATTGAAGTCATCACCGCCACCATGCCCGACCAACGGTCCGGTCATCGGCATCCGAACCTTATTTCCCCGCATAACCTCCAAATCTTTATGCACTCTGATACAACTGTCAACACCCTCCCCAATCAGACCGGCACGAGCGAAAAAGTTATGCTCCAGCGCATACTTATAGAACTTTTTCGACCATTTCATCGGCACATTGGGACTGGTTGATGCTCTTGTTTGCCTTGCCATTACGTTTTCCCTTCTGACAAGCTAACCGGTTACGAATTAACAAAACTATCCGCCATACTTCCCAACTGGTCATCCTCTTCAAAAACTTTGGATAACGATGGCGCGTCGGCGGGGTTTTTTGGTGTTGGTTCCGGTTTATGCTCGTCTAATTTTTCTTGAGAGTCATCTGTTGGAGTAACGACAGAAACGACAGACAGGTAGGGACACCGTTCGAGACACAGATCGTAAAGCTTTTTTGCCGGGTCACTGCTTTTTAGAACAGCTTGACTATCTTCCGGTTTGAGCCAGGCGGCTCCGGTTTTGGTTACCGAATCATAATCCAGATTCTGACCCATACTTTTCTGATCGAACCGCTGGCGGGCGTCAACTTCCATGTCGCTATATTGCTGTTGGCGAATTAGTTGGCTATTACGGGCGTACTCCCGTTCTTTCCATGCCTCGCGCTGTAATTCCAACGTTCTTACCTCGGCCGGCATCATAAGATTAAAGTCATCATCATCTACCGCCAGATACGGATCCGGATCGCCGGGATCCAATCCCTGCCGTCCGGGTTCCGGTTTCGCTGGCTCATCCGTCTGCTGCTGTTGTTGCTGACCCGCAATTTGCTCTTTGAGCGCCTTGTTCTTTTCACGCTCTTCATGCAGGGCAGCCAAAGGGACCATCTTCGTTTCCGTTTCCGGTTCCTTTTCTTCGGTTTCGCCTGCCTTTTCCGCAGCAGCCTTTTCTTCAGCAGCCTCATCAGCAGTCTTTTCTTCAGCAGCTTCGCTGTCCGGTTTTGTTTCGCTGTCCGGTTTTACTTCCTGTCCCTGAACTTCGGTTACTACCTCTGTGTTTTCTGTCGATCCTTCTTCAACTTGTTCACTCTCATCAGTTACAAAACTTTCAATATCCATCACAATACTCCTGCCTGATTAACAGTCAGACTACCGGGCATGGCATTTACTCCCGCCATGAGGGATGGCCCGCATTTAATAACCCGATGCGGTTTCGGGAACACGACTAACCCTGCCGTGAAGGGCAATAAAAAAAGCCCTGCCTGATCCGCAATTGCAGATCAGTACAGGGCTTCGGTTTTTCCGATTATCCCAATATTCAGTTTTTATTTGAAGCTATGCAATCCTTCCAAGGCTTTCATTATTCTCTCATCTAGTTTCTCTGTGTATCTATTTTGCACAAGCTTATTCTTCCTTTGTGCCACCTTGAATATCTTATTGCGCCACCATTGCTTATGCCCATGCAAACATCCGGCGAAAAAACTATCTTTAACAAAATACTGGTGAGTCAATTTAGCCCATCGATTAAGCATATTTTTCGTCATTACATGATTCCTTTTTTGCTATGCTACTTCATAAGTGTTCTTGAACGTTTCCAGGTCAAATACGAAGAAATCACCGTGGCTCACCTCTACCATCCAATCGCCAATATTCACATCCATAATCCCGATCCGTGTTTCAAGCTGTGCTTCCCACATACCCTTTTTCGGTCCCGATTTATTCGGCATGACTATCAGCTTCGGACAGAACGCCTGGGCTTCGTTGGCGTTCAGACCGGTCCACTGTAATGCCCGGGCTGTCTGTGTTTTGGTTTTATATTTCTTGGCCATTATTTTGCCTCCGGTATTTCTCTATAATCTTCTCCCGGTCCTTAACCCCCATAAATTGCAGGACTAGCATGTTTAACTCAATATCACACTCGTTACATACCCCCGCCCATTGGTTGTCAAGAGCGCATATTTGCCATTGGTGTACCGATGGTGCTCCACACCTTTCACACGGCACTTTTGATATTCCACGTTCTGTATATGGCTTACGTCTCATCCTGCCCTGATATCCTTCTTCTTCGGCTGTGAGGTACTAACGAACTTGGTACTGACAAACTTGCCAAACGCAAAGTTATGACTCACCTGCCCGAAATGTGGAGCCAGACCTGCCTTCTCAATAGCCTCACCATGCGCATCTAACTTATCCATATATGCCTCATGGTCCGCTACTATTCTCTGATGCTCTTCGATTATCTGTTCAGGTGTCATTTACTCCAGGTCCACCAATCCATTGCGCAGCGCCTGCCGGGCAATCTTGACATTTCCTTCATTTCTGCACCGTAACGCCAGGGGGAATTGTTGCCGCTCCGGGTACATCTCCACCAGCATTTCCACATTATCGTACAATGTCTCAAAGCCATCGTCCGCCATTTCGCAAACCGACTTGCTGAGTGCCCTGATCTCGGTTCCCGTAATCGGTTTTCCGCGCATCTCTGGTGATATCGGATTCTGCTTTACGAGATTGGCCATTTCATCTTTTCCAGCCTGCGCAAGTGCTTTCATGCCTGGCGAAAGTGGCGCCGGAACTTCTCGGGGCTTCGGTACAACCGCCTTAGCCTTCTTTTGTTCCTTAGCCTTCTTTTGTTTCTTCGCCATTGCTTAACTCCTTAAATATTTATGCAACTTGTGGCGTTTCCACCGACATACTTTCCAGTTTATCAATAATATCATCTTTGGCATCTTTGGATAATCCGGTTGCCCTGATGATATGCGGTAAAATTATTTCCGGCGGCATCATATCTTTTATAGAATCCAACGCGAATAAATTACTCATTTGGGTTGTCGGCGCGTTGGGACTCTGCAACACGACAATACCATATCTCCCGGTTCGATATGCCCTTACCAATTCAAATAACCTTTTCTTCGCCATTTCGATTGCCTGTGGTTCTGCCCACTGCTGATATTGAGCCATTTGCTGCTCATACATCCCCATAAACGCTTTTTGATTATCCGGTGCCAGCATAGCCAACATCTGTCCATTGGGTGCAGTCGGCGGCGGGTTCTGCTTGATAATAATCTGACGCGCCTCATTCAATATATCATCGGTCAGCAATTGCTCATCGTCGATTATGCTGCTTATCTCCTGCTCGGTATAAATATCGGTCCGCCGAATCATTTCCGTCATGGTCTCATATAATATCTGCGTACTATAATCGAACCGATCATATATGATCTGGTTGGTACTCATCGACTGCTTGACCTTCTCGCGATAGAGCTTGCCGGACTCCTGACGGCTCGGCTCATATCCCCGGCTCGAACCGGTTACCCCCGAAATCTCTTCGAGGAAATTTTTGCTGATACCCTGTAATTGCACATGGCCGGCGGATATCGGTTTGGGTAACAATTGTTCGAAGAAACCGCCACACTTATTCTTTTCGATAACCATGTTAGGCGACGATCCATACTCTCGTAATATATCACCGTAGCCAGCATCGAGCTCGTTTACCACCACCCCACCGTTTGCCGTCTGGTTAAGAATATGGACAGCGTTGGTCATGCGCTTATTAACTTCATCCTGGGGACCGATAAGATTATCTTCCATTCCCATATCATATTGAGCTTCGCCCAGCGGTGAATATGGTATCAGCGGAAACAGGCACATGCCGTTAAAGGGATCCTCTTTATGTTCCAAAAGCAAATCACCTATTCGGCAGGTCTTGTGCATTAGGGACATCGGTGTCTTCTCTTTGATCTCGAAAACCTTGGGATATTCGCTGGCTACTTCCTTGATCTTTTCGAGTTTTTGACCGTCGGCTTTCTTACGGGGATCAAACCACCATACTTCCCATTTACGCCGGTCAACCACCATCGTCCGCGTTACATACTCCTTGTAGAACGTCTCGGAATATCGACATCGCCACCTGTCCATCAGATCCTGATCGAACAATACCTCGCTATCCGCCTCATCCACCAGCGTATGACCAAACATATAATCGATAACCCGTTGTGTCACACCGCGTTTTTGCCGACCCAGATAATCTCCGATCGCCGTCTCGATATCTTTTTTCTTGTCCGGGTATAACGCTTGTAAGCGCTGCCGTGAAACGAACTCATGGTCGATCACAAACTGTGCGCCGTTAGGATCGTTAAGATCATAGGTCATACAGCAAGGATCCGACCGAACCGCCAATGACGGCCTCGATCGCAGTATTATCTCGCCGGTTACCGGCTCGTTATCATAGGATATCTCCAGCTTAAACCAACCCAACACTCCCCGTAATCCGTTCAGAAAAACCTCACTCTTAATGAAATCGCCCTTGGAAATATCCATCGTGTGTTTATTGAGTTTTGTTAAAAGTTCGGCAACCGCATCGAATCCGCCCCGTCGCGCTTCGACCTTGGCATCTTTGCGGTTATCTCGCTCAACGCTGGTTAGATAGTTAATAATGGGTAATACCTCATTAAAAGTCAGTAAGGGCTTACCCGCATCGGCATTTTTCTGTTTCTGCTCAGTCGTCCAGGTCTGTAAACCCACATAATACTCGTCACCACGAATGGAACGTTCCTTGAAGTCGTCCCACCGTTCCGACTGTACTACAGCCTGATCGTATTCGATTGATAACTCTAATGCTTTGTCGTCATTCATTGTTAACCCAACAGACTATTAACCAACTCCGTCATAGCCTTTTTACTGGTGCTTACGTGCGATTGATTGTCCTCGTAATCTTCGTGTTGCGCCTCTATTACAAATCCGCCTTCGGCTTTGTGTACATTTACACCTTCCACCTTCGAGATTTTCTTTTTTTTTCTTTTAGTAGGATTCACGCCTTTTGTTTTACTCATTTCATTCATCTTTCTTTCGGTTAGCCGAGTTTCTTGTAGAATTGTTGGAGATCATACTTGGTATTTTCTGCATCATGGGGCGCTGAAGAACTAATCATGCCTGTTTTGTGTGCTACCGCCATAGTCCGAAACGCATCCGAGCCGTTACTGGACGCGTCGTGTTCCGGCTTGGGCGAATATACCGGTCGGGAATCGGTTGAAACCGACTCGATCCGCTTCCAGTGATATTCCGCTAGCGCTTTTAGCCCCTGCTTGCACTTGACCTTATCGAACCAACAGCGATTGAATATCTGCCGTGAAGCCTCTATCCCATCATCCAGCAAAGTACGATTTACCACACTGAAATTTATCCCCATATTCTTGGCAGTATCGAGTCGTGTGGTATTGGTTGTCAACTCCCGCTGGGCAATATCATGCGGGGCAAAATGCTGACCCATCACCCATTCGTTGGCAAGGCGTTTTTCTTCAATCACTTTAATATAATGGGCCAACCCCTCGTTAATCCCTTCGTAATAATCAATAAAGTGCAACTCTGGCCCAACCTTCTGAATAAACCATATCGCCATCGAGTTTCCCGCGCTTATCCCCAGGTCCCAGGCGGTATGCACTACCGCCGCCGACTCTTTGGGCAAACTCTCCCGAATCCGCCCGTCCTCTATCGCCTGACGAATCTCCCTGGCATAAATCGCTCCCTCAATCGAACTCGGTATCTCACCTAACACACGAGATTTAAAGAAACTGCTGTTTTCGCCGTATTTCCGTCGGGCGCTCTCCACATAACTTCTACCAGATACTCCAGGTATAACTTCTTTATCCAGCTTATAATTTGGCGTATCGAGTACGCTAATGGTGATTTGGTTCCATTCGCTGTCAGGCATGAAGCAATCCGCAAAATCTCCATATCCACTGGTCGGATTGCCAATCACTAGAAACCGTACATGTCCGGATGTGATTAGCCCCTCTGCCGCCTCCCAGATTTGGTGGTGCACTCCCGCCGCCTCATCGAATAACACCAACACATGTTTATTATGGAATCCTTGAAATGCCGTGGCGTGTTGGGTCACATTATCCGGTTTCGTAGAAAATCCGAGTGCAAACCACCGGTCGTCTATATCAAGTTTTTTGTTCGTCAGCTTACCCGGCAACTTACATTTTGCGTTGCTGTGTAAGCTGCGAATCTCCCGCCAAAGCACATTTTCGACCTGATTATTTGTCGGAGCGGTAGTAATCACCGTAGCGTCCGGACCATAATCATACAAAAATTCCAACGCTGATGAAGCAGCACCGTGAGTTTTGCTCACCCCGCAACCGGCCTTCACCGCCGTGCGTTTATGGTCCCGAACCGAGTGCATAACTTCCAGCATTTTATCCCAGAGATGTTCTTCTTTGCCCCCCAGTATTTCCGTGTAAAACAACTCCGGATGCTGCCGTAATCTGAGCACCCCCTTTTGAGCGGTTTTTTTAACCTGTTCAGATACCACTTTTGCCCCCTCCCAACCCGCTCAAAACCTCCAATAATTCGGCCTTGGCAGCATGTTCGACTATATCCGTAAACAGCTTTTTATTTCTGCCCAGTAATTCCAGCGCTCTCAGCTTGGAATGGAGCTTGATTTTGGAATAGGAGCCTCCGTCCTCCAGCGGCTGTTCCACCACTTCGGCAATACAGGCTTTCTGCGCTTCGGTAAGTTCATCTAACTTCTTTAATGATATGCCCTTATCACCTTGATCGACAAAATCCGTTATTTGTGAAAAACCCACCCGAGCCAGTTCTATCAGTATCCGATCCGCCTCAATTTCGGTGCGTTTTTCCTGCTTTTTTTGCAGGAGAATGATTTCTTTTTGGATTTCAACATGCTTCAACAGCCTCTGACCCTGCGAATATGCCGATTTTTTGGAGTATCCCGCCCGTTTTGCCGACTGGGTTGCATTGAGGTCTATCAGGTATTCCTGACAGAACCTTTTTTGTTTGTCATTCAACTCGATTTTCTTGGCTGCCATACCCCAATTTTGGCATGATAATCGGGTTTTGCAAATCGCTATGAGTCGGATCAACTCAAAGGACTTGTGATCCAGTCATCAAACCCCCATATTTTCCGCCCGCTATATTGGATTTTGCGAACAATATGGCTTCTTAACATTTGCCAGCTTTCCGGCTCGATTTGGATCGAATATAAGCCCCCGTTTTCTTTGGTTTTTGTGAACTTCAACCCGTGCGCCTCCGCCTCTTTGATTAAGCGGTGCATATTCCTTTTGACAATTTGCATTTCCAGTGCGATTTGACCGATCAGCATTTCACCGCTGACCAGTATCTCCAGGAACTTTTCGTATTGACTTTTTTTCATAGTTCTTCCTTTTTGCACCTGATTTCTTAAAAACGGAACCGACGCGGCTCATCATCGCGCCGGTCCCTGTTGTCTTAATTTTATTCAGATTTCAGAGATCAGATTTTCTGACTTCTGACTTTCTGATTTCTATTTTCGCTGGCATCGTCAACCGTAGCCGCTGGGTTTTTGTTTCGGTTTGTGCTCATTCACTGGTGCCCTATATTCCATCATCCGCAGCGGATAGTCTGCGGTTTCCCAATCGGTCCAGATAATAACACCTTCAGGAGTGTTGATTATCGTAACCACCAAACTGAACAGTCCCATTTGATAGATTATTGATCCCGATGAGTTCATTTCTTGGTGATCCCTGCCCTCAAACTTATCAGCCCCAGCGCTGCCAGTATTTCCAACACACCGTCCGGAACCTCATAGCCAAGTTGTTTCGCCGCTGCAACAATTCCGATAACAATAGCGGTGATGTAGGTTTTCTTACCGCTTAAATATTTAATGATTTTTTTCACTGTTTTATTATCCCAAAAAAGTTTCAGAAAAATCGGTCCGCTAAAGACCTGCTGGCAATAACGCCAGCCCGATAGAAAAACACGCCTTGAGAATATCCATGATAATCGACCGCTGGGCTTTGATCTTCTCGGCGTTGTTAAGATTGATCTCTTTCCACTTCATATCCAGCGATGTCCACATACTGATAATCTCGGCAGAACCCTTACGCTTGAGCAAGGTAGCATAGGCCGTGGCGTAATCACCCAGCAGCATCAGGTTCACCCATGCTTGTACTTCATGGGCACCCATATCAAAAATCGTCGGTCCCCATGTTCGGGCAACTTCTTGCAGTTCGTCAGGAAGTGATTTAATGATCTCCTCCAGAGTGAGAAGGGCATTATCGTTAACGTTTGGTGTTATGGGCACCATAATCAATCACCCCCTTTCTGCCCGTCTCGCGCATCCTGGAACCTTCCCCATACCGACGCCTGCATTTTAAGAGCTTCAACCATCTGCTCTGTTGTAAACTCCGCCGCTTCCGCCCGCCGTGCCGACTCTGTTGACAGGGCCTCTGTTTCATCGAGTAGCTGCGAATATTCCGCGTTCATCCAAACGCCCGAACAGCCACCCATCACCACCACCATCAACACCATCACCATCACCATCAATCCAATACACAGCTTTCGCAGTTTCATACCGCACCGTCCTTTCTGGGCGTTTCGCCCATGTTTAATTCAGGTTACAAGTTACAAGTCACAGGTTACAGGTTCCGCTACTTGCCACTTGCTACTTTTTACTTCCTACCTAGTGTTATAAATTCCAACCATTGCCTCATCGCTTGCTGATCGGCTGCTGTCAGGATAATCGCCATATGTTCCTGCAACGGTTTTTCGAGCATAAGTTTCACTTCCCCGTTTTCCAAATCACCCATTTTTTTAATCGTCAACTCACAGCCACAACCGCGTTGCATACGAAAACGATCATCATCCCCATAATCAATCTCCTCCTCGATCTGATTGGTTTCCACCACATACGCCGGCCGTCCGGCCCGGGCAATCTGCCGCCCCTGCCGCTCGGCATCGCTGTCATCCACCGCCTCAACTTCATGCTCAAAATCAAAGCGACTTCCCCCAGTTAGATGGGAGTTCAGATAACGAAATTTGATTTTGTATTTGGGCATTTCTAATTCGGGGTAAAAAGTTAAAAGTTACAGGTTGCAGGTTTTAGGCTACATTTTCTTTTCGTTCCTGATCCGAATCCGCCCGATAGTTTGCTTGAGCTATCACCTTCGCCATCTTCGGACATACAGAATTACCGATCATCCTTACCTGATTGGTTTTAGAACCGGTCAGATAATAGCTATCCGGGAATCCCTGCGCTCGAGCCAGTTCCCTCGGCTGCAACATCCGCATCCCAATATCTACAATCTGATAATCCTCTCCCGCCACCGTAACCAGCCCCAAGCGGTGCTTACTGGTAATTGTGTGCATCGGTTTATTTAGAGACTGCCCCGCGTTGTTGTTATAATACTTCACCAGAAACGCCCGGACTTCCCCGATATGTAGCCCTGTTGCGGTAACGGTCGGCACCGGCTTCCGCATATCACTGCCGATGTTCGTATTGTAATATTTGGTCAAAAACGCTGTCGTTATTTGGTTCTGTGTCCCTCGTGCCGTAATCGTGGGAAACGGATAATCAATTTCCTTCCCGACCGCACCACCGAAATGCTTGACCAGAAACGCTTCCACCAGGGCAAAGCGGTTTTGGGTATCGAGGGTCTTGATCGGTTCGACTACCTGCTGACAGCGGTCCTCCTGGTTTTTAATCCCGTGATATTTCGACAGGTATGGCTCCACCAAAGCAAAACGGTTTTCTGTCACGATGGTTCGCAGCGGTTTGCCCGCCGAGTAAACCGGGCCAGCCCCGCTAGATTTATTGTCGATAGCGACAATGAACGGTTCCTTTGCTTCGATCACATAACGCTTCAATCCTTTGGCTATCCGCCTTAGGGTGTTTTCCACCAGTGGTTTTTTCCGATCGAATATTGACGGGCACGGTATCGACCAGTCGATACACTCCGCAGCGGTTCGGTAGGGATTTGCCCGCCCCGGTCCGTGTGTCGGCTCCGGCCAGACAATCGGTTCACCGTCGCACCGTGCCACCAAATACAACCGTTTGCGAATCGTCGGCACCCCATAATCCGCCGCTACCAATTCCTTGTATTCGACTTTATAACCCAGTCCTCGCAACCGTCCCACCCACTGCCTGAAGGTCATCCCCTTGCGTCGCTTACAGGGCTGGTCATTCTCATCCAGCGGCCCCCACTCGGCAAACTCGCAGACATTTTCCAGAAGGATTACTCTCGGCTTGACTTTTTTCGCCCACCGAATCACCACCCAGGCCAAACCCCGGATTTTCTTTTTCCGTGGCTTACCACCTTTCGCTCGACTGTGATGGGTACAGTCCGGACTGAACCACGCCAGCCCCACCGGCCGCCCCTGCGTTTCCGCGACCGGATCGACCACAAAAATATCTTCGATGATATGTTTGGTGTCCGGGTGATTAACCAGGTGCATCGCTATCGCCGCCGGGTCGTGATTGATAGCCAGATCAATCGGCCGCCCCATAGCCGC
>Ga0307992_1002469_pt1 | contig 10519 bp, 9 predicted proteins | sample EllFjometagen133_FD_203162 | JGI IMG/M metagenome (GOLD analysis project Ga0307992, IMG submission 203162) | Marine microbial communities from Ellis Fjord, Antarctic Ocean - #133 | ecosystem: Environmental > Aquatic > Marine > Unclassified | place: Southern Ocean | collected 2014-10-08
ATGAGCGAGAAAGTAATTAAAGCGATATTTGAAGAGGCAGTCGGAATTGAGATTAAAACACCTTTTATTAAAATTAGTCATAAAGAGGCAATGGAGAAATACAAAACAGATAAACCTGACCTAAGAGATGATAATGAAAAATACAGCTTTGTTTGGGTTGTTGATTTCCCACTATTTAAATATAATGAAGAAGATAAAAGATGGGATAGTGAACACCACCCATTCACATCACCTTATAAAGATGATATTGGGCTTTTAGATACAGACCCCGGTAAGGTTAGGTCTAGTTCCTATGACTTAGTAATTAATGGCGTAGAAATAGCCAGCGGGTCGATAAGAATTAATAAAAAGGATTTACAGAAGAAAATATTTAAAATAATTAATATGCCTGAGGATGAAATTAATGCTCGTTTTGGTTTTTTACTAGAAGCATTTGAGTATGGGGCACCTCCACATGGTGGTATAGCCTTTGGCTTAGATAGGCTTCTTACTTTAATTACTGGTGATGAAAGCATTAGGGATGTGATAGCTTTTCCGAAAACACAAAGAGCTTTATGTCCTTTAACTAATGCTCCATCAATTGTTGATAATAAGCAGGTAACTGAATTAGGTTTAGTTATTAAACCCTCAAAGAAGGAGGTGTCGTAATCATGAATACAAGAACACCTTTGTTGGTATGTGGATTATTGATACTGATGCTTCTGGTCTCAGGATGTGTAACTGTTAAACCGGTTACGTATGAAAGAGTTGATCAGGAAGTATCAGGTAACCAAGGTTTTTTAATGGGTGATGGTGATGGGCAAAGAAAGAATACAAAGACTACCAAGACATTCATTAAAGTTGATATTGATTTATCAAGACCTGGTACAGAAGCGGTGACAACTGAAGAATATTCTGAAAGCACTGAAAATAATAATGATTTGAAGAAGATGGCATCTGATAAACCTGGAGATTACAATAAGGGTTATTTTGAAGCTACTGCAGATGAGCTATCTGAATCTGTTAATGATATGTCCTTTGTGGTTATCAATAACGCAGAAGAAGTCGAGATGATATCTGTTATTGAACCTACATATGATTATTATGTCGTTAAAAAAGGCGAAACACTTTGGGATATAGCTGGGCGTCCTGAAGTTTATGGTAATTCTTCTAAGTGGAAGATAATTTTTGAAGCTAATAAAGATATGATTAGAAAGCCAAGCCTGATTAAGCCTGGCATGAAGCTTAAAATTCCAAGGTAAAAGCAGGTTTATCTATGGAAAAAGTAATTACCATTAGCGATAGCACTGAAGCTATTTTACTTTTTGGTCAACATGATGAGAACCTTCGTCGTATTGAAGATGAATTTGATATAACGACAGTATCGCGTGGGGACAAGCTTACTCTTAAAGGTAAGAAACAGGATGTTGAGAGTGCGGGTAAGCTTTTTGATGAGGTTCTCTTGGTGATTAGAAAAGGCGGAGTTATGAAAAAATCAGAACTTGACTATTCTATTGAAGCCATAAAGCAAGATAATAATGCTCCGATAGATAAAGTATTTTTAGATAAAATACCTGTATCCCATAAAAGGCAGTCGATAGTTCCTAAGACATTAGGTCAAAAGGGATACGTTGATGCCATCAGAAATTTTGATATTGTGTTTTCTATCGGACCTGCGGGTACAGGAAAAACTTATTTGGCGATGGCGATGGCGGTAATGTATTTATTAAGAGGTGATTGTAGTCGTATCATTCTCACTAGGCCTGCCGTTGAAGCAGGAGAAAGCCTAGGCTTTTTACCTGGAGATTTTTATGAAAAGGTGAGTCCCTATTTAAGGCCATTATATGATGCATTATATGATATGATGGAAGTTGATAAGGTGAAAAATTTTATGGACAAAGGAATCATAGAAGTTGCTCCCCTTGCGTATATGCGAGGAAGAACATTAAATGATTCCTTTATTATTTTGGACGAAGCTCAAAATTGCACTAGGGAACAGTTAAAAATGTTCCTTACCAGATTAGGTTTTAATTCAAAGGTGGTTATTACTGGAGATGTTACTCAAAGTGATTTGACAGGTGAAAAGCGTATTGGATTAGCTGAAGCAGTTGATATATTGGAAAGTGTTAAAGGTATAAAATTTATAAATTTAACAGGTCAAGATATTGTGCGCCATGAACTTGTTCAATCTATAATTAAAGCGTACGAAAACTACTTTAAGGAAAAATAATGTTTTGGAAAAAGAGGGAATCTCACTTTCGTATATTTAAAGTAACTTCAAGTTCCTTTCTGCTTGTTTTATTATTTGCAGCTGTTTTTATCTCTGTAATTTTAATAGGGCCTCGTCCTTATAAGGGCGTTATGCAGGTGGGCGATATTGCTCGTAGAACTATAAAAGCACCATTTGATTTTTACGTAAAAGGTGAAATCAATTCTGAAGCAACATCTACAAATGTTGATAAGGCTATTAAGGCAGTGCCTGAAGTTTATACTTTGGATAAAAATAAAAATGATTCCATTTATAGTGGAACTCTGAATTTATTTAAGGAAGCTGATATCCTAAGAGACGAGATAGATATTAATGAGAAAGAGAAGATTTCTTTATTAAAAGAAAAAAGCTTTTTGAATATTAAAAATTCGTACTGTAGTTATGTTCTATCTTTGAATCAGGAAGAATCAAATAAGTTTGAAACTTCTATAATTCAAATTTTTAATGAACTAACTGAAAATCCTATTTTTAATCCTGTTGAAAAAGTTAAAATTGCTGATAAGGCAGAATCTATTATATATATTGCTTCTAATGGAGAAGAAAAGGTTTTACAAACTAGTTCTTTGATGACTACCAAAGATGCTTATTCTCTTGGGAGAAGTTTACTCGCTGAAGATATAAAGGGTAAACCCGCACAAGCTTTAACTGATGAAATTATGAGACAGTCGTTAATTGAGAATGTCAGTTATGATGAAAAATTAACTGATAAGAAGAGAGAAGAAGCTGCTAAAGCTGAACCTGTGGTTTACTATGAAAGCCTCATTAAAGAGAATAGTGTTGTTGTGGCTAAAAGCCAGCTTGTTACGAGAGACCATTTGGCCTATTTAAATCAGTTGAGTGAATTAGAAAATAATAATGGGACAAAGGCAACAAAGTTATATTATTATAGCGTTTCTATTTTTGTGCTCCTATTAACCATTTTGCTGTGGATGTATATGAAGTTGTATGAGCCGAATATACTATCATCAGTAAATAATGTAGCTTTGATAGGCCTAATTTTATTTATTATTATCCTATTAGCTAAACTTATTACTTTCTCGCCCTTATCTAGATATTTTGTTCCTTTAGCCAGCGCATCCATACTAATAGCTATTTTGTTAAGTAGTAGATTAGCTATTGTAATAACGGTATTTTTAAGCATTTTTATATCTTTAATTTCAGGGGGACAATTAAGCATTTTTATATATTATTTAGCTGGTGGATTAATTGGTATTTACTCAGTAAAGAATGTCAGAAGAAGAGCCCAGCTTTTAAAGGCGGGCCTTTTTGTGGGGCTTGCCAGTTGCCTCACTATTATAAATGTTGATCTCTTGGATAATCTTAATACGGATGTTATGTTTATGGATAGTCTTTGGGCAATATCAAATGGTTTTGTTTGTGCGTTTATAGTGACTGGTATTCTCCCTGTTTTAGAGTATATTTTTAAGATTACTACTAATATAAGTTTGTTGGAGCTTTCTGATTTAAATCATCCTCTTTTAAAGGAAATGGTTATTAAAGCTCCGGGGACGTATCATCATAGTTTGATAGTGGGTAATTTGGCTGAAAATGCTGCTGATGCTATAGGTGCTAATTCACTACTTGCAAGAGTGGGAGCATACTATCACGATGTTGGTAAGCTTTTGAAGCCGGAATATTTTAGTGAAAATCAGATGAGTTTTGCTGATCAGCACGCAGAATTAACTCCCAAAATGAGCAGTCTCATAATAACAAATCATATCAAGGATGGCCTTGATTTAGCCCGAAAATATAAGCTGAGCAGTGCTATTCAGGATTTTATTCAGCAGCATCATGGCAATAGTCTTACATTCTATTTCTATCAAAGAGCCATAGAAAATGAAAATAAGGAAGGCGAGGTAAAAGAAGAAGATTTTAGATATAAATCACCCCTACCGCAGACAAAAGAAGTAGCTATTGTTCTTTTAGCTGATTCTGTGGAAGCTGCAACGAGAGCTTTGTCTAATCAGGCACCAAAGAAAATAAAACAAACAGTTCAAAAAATAATAAACAATAAATTTATTGATGGCCAGTTAGATGAATGTGATCTTACACTAAAAGATCTTCAGAAGATATCTAAAAGTTTTTCAAATTTATTAGCTGGCATTTATCATAGTAGAGTAGAATATCCCGATCCGGAGAATGAGGGTCAAAAGCCAAAAAAAGGAAAAGGCAAAAATGGCTTTAAAAATAAATCTCATAAATGATCAAATATTTTATAAATTTTCTAAAGCGCAGATAAAGGATTTGTGTAGATTTATTCTTAAAATACAAGGTGTTAAAAATACGGAAGTTAGTTTATTATTTACAGCTGATAAAAGAATTAGAGAACTAAATAAAGAATTTAGGCGCAAGGATAAGGTAACAGATGTCCTTTCTTTTTACGAAGCAAAAAATATAAAAAAGGCACTGGCTGTTTCATATTTGGGTGACGTAGCTATTTCTGTTGAAACTGCTAGGCGGCAGGCGAAAGCCTATAATCAAACGATTATACATGAAATTAGATTATATATTATTCATGGATTGTTGCACTTATTAGGTCATAGAGACTATACAAAAAAGGAAAAACAATCTATGAATAGTTTACAGGAAGCTTTATTAAGCCAATATGAAAAAAAGAACAATAGGTGATAGTTTTAATGCTGCTATTGAAGGTATTATATATACCATAAAGACACAAAAGAATATGAGATTGCATTTTTTGGCCGCAATCTTAATAATTCTTATTTCTATTTTTCTACAACTTGAAAAAATTGAATTACTAGTTGTTTGTATGGCAGTTACGTTAGTTTTAATTTGTGAGATGTTTAACACTGCCATTGAAAAAATAATAGATTTAATAACATCTGATTTTCACCCATTAGCTAGAATTATCAAGGATGTTGCGGCTGGATGTGTACTCATTTCTGCTATATTTGCTGTAATAGTTGGGTATTTAGTATTTTCTAAGTATATGATAAGTTTTGAATTAGAGCAGACTCTGTTACGAGTACAATATTCTCCTTGGCATGCAACTTTTGCTTCATTGCTATTAGTCATATTTCTTGTGTTAATGGGGAAATCTTTTTCAAAAAAGGGGACACCTCTAAGAGGAGGAATGCCATCTGGTCATTCAGCTATATCTTTTAGTATATGGACAATCATTGTTCTGGTAACCAGAAATCCATTGGTAACCCTGTTAGTATTTGTAGTAGCTTTGCTTGTAGCTCAAAGTAGAGTCAGGCAGGAAATACATTCAGGTTGGGAAGTTATTGTAGGTGGTTTACTTGGGGTGATGTCAACTTTATTGTGTTTTCAGATTTTTTATCAACTTTTTTATTAACAAAAATTACTTTATTTAGGAGGTTTTATCTTGTTTAGGAAGTTCAGAACGTATTTTATAACGGGGTTAGTTGTAGTTTTGCCTGCAATACTAACCTATGTAATTTTAAGGTTTCTGATTATTAAAACAGTAGAGCTTATTTTAAATCCGATTTCTGCTGTTTTGATTAAGATAGCTAAACCTTATTTACCTGACATATATTTTCCATTTGCAGTTCATATCGTTAAAGGTCTAATTTTTATAGGTATCTTAGTGGCAATTATCGTCATTGGCTTAGCTGCAAGAGTATTTTTTATAAGAAAAACATTTTCATTTATAGAAAATATATTCCTTAAGGTTCCAATGATAAGTAAAATATATATGTCCATAAAACAATTAAGTAGTGCTTTCTTGGGACAGGGGATGATATTTGAAAAAGTAGCTTTAATTGAATATCCTAGAAAAGGAATTTATTCTATTGCTTTTGTAACAACGGAAGCTAAGCAGGAGTTGCAGAAGAAGACTAAATTAAAAATGATGAGCGTTTTCTTACCAACAACACCGAATCCGACTTCAGGTGTTTTTTTACTGGTACCAGAGAAAGAGATTATATATCTAGATATGAGTGTTGAAGAAGCTCTTAAGTTAGTTGTTTCTGGAGGCAAGTTAACTCCTGAATACAGAGAGTTAAAAGATAGTGAAGAATGATGAATCAAAAAGAAAATGATATCAACTTAAATAATTTAAGTCAAATGCATCCGGCTGATATTGCTGATCATTTACGCAATATGAATCACAAGGAGAGGATAGATCTTTTTGCAATTTTAGATGACGATATGGCGGCTCAAATATTAAGTGAACTTGATCCTCAGAGTGAATATCAGCTTTTAAGGGAACTTTCCACTTTTAAAATATCAAAGTTAATTGAAAAGATGCAACCTGATGAAGCAGCCGACATATTAGCAGACCTCTCCAGTGAAAAGCAAAAGGATGTTCTTAATTTAATGAAGAAAGAGGATTCTAAAGAAGTTCAGCAGTTGCTTAAATACGATGAGGAATCTGCTGGTGGTCTTATGACTACAAACTTCTTAACACTTAAAGATAATTTAACTGCTTCCCGAGCTATAGAAGCTCTCAGGCAGTTTGTGAAAGATGTTCAGGCTCAAATTGTTTATGTTTATGTTGTTGACAGTAATAATAAATTTACTGGTGTTTTGCCGGTAAAAAAACTTATTACTGCAAGTCCTAATTCACGTCTAGTAGAGTTGGTTAATCACAATACGGTAACTGTTAATCCTAGCTTGGATCAGGAGGAGGTAGCCCGTATAGTTTCAAAATATAATCTTTTAGCAGTTCCTGTAGTTGATAAAGGTGGACAGCTTTTGGGTATTATTACTGTTGATGATGTTCTTGATGTTATTACAGAAGAAGATACAGAAGATATATACCGAATGGCTGGTATTTCCCATGAAGAAATTTATAGAAAATCAACTCTCAGAGTTGTGCAGCAGCGTTTGCCCTGGTTGATTGCGACACTTATAGGGGGGATTGTTGTAGCGACATTGATTAGGAATTTTCAAGCTACGCTGCAGCAGGTAATTGCATTGGCATTTTTCATCCCCGTAATTACCGGGATGGGTGGTAATATAGGAATTCAATCATCAACGATAACTGTTCGTGGTTTGGCAACTGGTAATATTGATTTAAATCATATAAAAGGAGTTATTTATAAAGAAATCAGGCAGGCTCTAATCATGGGGGTAGTTTGTGGTGTTGTGGTTGGAATTGTAGCTTATTTATTTGATAACAATCCAGTTTTGGGTTTAGTTTTAATGGTAGCTATGTTTGTTGCTATTTTAGTAGCTGCTTTAATTGGAGTATTAGTTCCGCTATTATTTGAAAAGATTAATATTGATCCCGCAATAGCCAGCGGTCCATTTATTACAACAGCTAATGATATTACCGGAGTTTTGATATATTTTTTAATGGCCAATTGGCTGTTTGGCATGTTTAATTAATTCAATGCTATGTCTATAGAAAAATCTCAAGCTATTGTTTTAAAACGTCAAAAGCTACGCGAAACTTCCGTTTTAGCCACGCTTTATACGAAAGATTTTGGAAAAATAAGTGGAGTTATGAAAGGTGTTCGTGGTATTCAGAATAAGTCAGCTAATTATCTCGAGCCTTTTACACTTTGCGAAGTTGTATTCTATAAGAATAAAAGAGGCGGCCTTTATACTATAAGTCAGTGTGATTTGCTTGACTATTTTTTTGAAATCAGGACTGATTATGAGCGTATAATTCATGCATTATATTTTATTGATTTGCTGGATGCAGTTACTCAAGCTGAGGATAATAATAATGACCTTTTTGAATTAATTCATGAAAGCCTTAAGGCTTTAAAAGTTTTAAAAAAGCCTGGGCCGGTCAAAAGTATTTACGAGGTTAAAACACTTATTCTTTCAGGATTTAAACCACGCGTTGATTCTTGCATAGCTTGTGGTAGCTCCATTGAAGCGAAGGCTAAATTCAGTTCCAAATTTGGAGGTTTAATTTGCCATAAGTGTTTTGCGAAGGATAACTTATCGCATGATATATTTAAAGGCACATTGGCCTCAATGCTGCACATTGAGAAATCTGATTTTGATAGTGTATGGCGTTTAGATATGACTAGTAGAGTAAGAAAACAGTTGAGCCATATTTTAGATGATTTTATTCGGTTTCATATTGATAAGAATATTCGCTCGAGAAGTTTCATTAAACAAATGTAAAAGCGTTTATATAATTTAAATACATAAATAACTATTGCCACGTAATTATTGATGTGTTAAAATACGCTGATTAAAGAAGAAATAATAAATATGAACTTTCAAGATTTAATTTCAAAGTTAGAAACTTACTGGAAAAGCAAAGGTTGTGTGATTCTTTATCCCTACGATATAGAAGTTGGGGCAGGCACATTTCATACTGCTACATTCCTCAAGTGTTTAGATAAGAATAAGTGGAATACTGCTTTTGTGCAGCCTTCAAGAAGGCCGACCGATGGGCGTTATGGAGATAATCCATTGCGTACCCAATTTTATTACCAATATCAAGTTATATTAAAACCCTCTCCAGATAACGTTAAGCAGATTTATCAGAATAGCCTCGAATATATAGGTATAAACCTAAAAAAACATGATTTGAAATTTATTGAAGATGATTGGTCGTCTCCTACTTTGGGAGCTAAAGGATTAGGCTGGGAAATATGGCTTGATGGATTGGAGATTACGCAGTTTACCTATATGCAGCAAATGGGTGGTGTGGAATTGAAGGATGTGGCCTGTGAGTTAACTTATGGCCTGGAGCGTATAGCTATGGTTTTACAGGATAAGTATGACTTATTTGATTTAGAATGGGCTGATGGGATTACGTATGGTGATTTACAAAAAGATAGAGAAAAAGAAAGTTGTACTTATAATTTTGAAAAAGCTGATATAGATATGCATCTTAATTTATTTAAACTTTATGAGAAAGAAGCAACTAAACTAATTGATGAGGGTTTAATAATTCCCGCATATGAATGTACCTTAAAGGTTTCACATATATTTAATGTACTTGATGCCAGGAAAGCAATAAGCCAAAGTGAACGGCCCACATTTATAGCTCGGGTAAGGAAATTAGCTAATAAATGTGCACAAATGTATTATGAGAAAAATGGCAAATAAAAATATCGTAAATAATATTTTAATTGAAATAGGAACAGAGCCGCTGCCGGCTAGCTTTATATATTCAGCTATGAAGCAGTTGAAAAAAAATGCTCAAGAATTACTTAAAGAGCATAATATAACCTATGGTGAAATCGTGACCTTTGATACCTATAGAAGGTTAGTTGTTTATATTAAAAATGTAGATGATTTCCAGAAAGCCAAAGAAGTAGAATTAAGAGGGCCTTCGAAAGAAATTGCTTATGATGATAATAATAAGCCAACTAAAGCCCTCCTTGGTTTTTTGAATAAAACAGGTATAAAGCAGATAGATATTCAGATTAAAAAGACTCCTCAGGGAGATTATGTTTTTGGAACAAAGAAGAAAGAGGCAAATGAAGTATCTGAAGTCCTGCCCAAATTTATTAAAGAATTAGTAGGTTCTATTAATTGTCATAAAAATATGCATTGGAATAAAGGTTATACATTTATTAGGCCGATTAGATGGATATTAGTTTTGTGGAAGCAGAAACCTTTAGTTTTCGATTTAGCTGGAATAAAGACTTCCAATGTAACCTATGGCCATCAAATTTTATCTCCTAAAGCACATAATGTAAAAAATGAAAAAGATTATTTTTCATATTTAAAAAGAAATTATGTAGAAATTGATTTTCTTTCAAGAAAGCAGAATATTGAAAAAGCTATAAATTCTTTAGCAGCTAAGCATAAAGGTGAGTTATCGTATGATGTCGATTTGTTAGATGAATTAACTAATCTTTGTGAGTGCCCCGGATTTATAGCTGGGTCATTTGAGAAGAAATATTTATCTATTCCTGGTGAAGTCCTTATTACAAGTATGAAAAAAGGACAAAAGTTGTTTGCTATTAAAGATAAGAACAATAAGGTTATGCCTGTATTTTTAGCAGTCATAGATAACCGTGTTTCTGGTAAGGTTGAAAAAAATATTTGCCGCAATTATGAAAAAGTTTTAGAAGCTAAATTAAAGGATAGTGAATTCTTCTTAAGTCAAGACACTAAGGAATCATTGGCTGAAAAAGTAGATAAATTAAAAAACATAATTTTTCAAAAAGACATTGGCAGTATGTATGAGAAGACAGAGAGATTGGTTAATATCTCTGATTTCATTGCACATCATTTAGGATTAAATAAGGAAAAGATTGAAAAAGTAAAACGATGTGCTTATTTATCTAAGGCAGATTTAGTTACTGATATGGTTGGAGAATTTCCTGCTTTACAAGGGGTAATCGGGAGTAGATACGCTTTAAA
>Ga0307992_1002470_pt1 | contig 10518 bp, 9 predicted proteins | sample EllFjometagen133_FD_203162 | JGI IMG/M metagenome (GOLD analysis project Ga0307992, IMG submission 203162) | Marine microbial communities from Ellis Fjord, Antarctic Ocean - #133 | ecosystem: Environmental > Aquatic > Marine > Unclassified | place: Southern Ocean | collected 2014-10-08
CCGCCACCACGGTCTGGCCTACCATCCCGGCATCAATCTGCCCGCACAGGGTGGCGTCGAATAAGACCCCCTTCCTGATCAGTGCGCTGAAGGGGTGTTCGGAGAGGTATACTCCCATAAGCTCCTTCTCCCAGGCCAGTTTCTCCCTGACCGGGATGTCGTCGCCTTCCAGCTCAAGACCGGGCATAGGCACCGGCATCGCCTCACCCCACAGGTCAAACATAGTGGATTGCCCCGTCGCCCGCAGGTGCTGTTCCCGTTGCGCCAGAGAAAGTATGCTGTTGATGTTACCGAGCAGGCTGCCACGGCTGCCCAGGCAGTCCAGGGCGCCGCTCTTAATCAGACTCTCCAGTATCCGTTTGTTGATACCGCTCAGGTCGGCACGGTGGCAGAGGTCATCAACGGACCTGAATTCACCGTCCTTATCGCGCTCGGCAATAATCGGCTCCACCGGGCCGGGCCCCACGTTCTTGATGTCGCTTAGTCCGAAGCGGATGGCTGGAGTATCATCGCCGCTCCTCTCTATGGAGAAGCCCGCCCGGCTGCGGTTTATATCGGGGGGCAGCACGATAATACCCAGGCGGCGACATTCGACGACGGCACCAGCCACCTTCTCGGACTGGCCGCTATTGGCAATAAGGAAGGCAGTTATATACTCAGCCGGGTAGTTCGCCTTAAGGTAGGCGGTCTGATAGGCAATCAGGGCGTAGCTGGTGCTGTGGGCCTTGTTGAAGGCATAGCCGGCGAAGGGTTCAATAAGCTTAAAGACCGCCTCAGCCAGCTCGGTGGAAAACCCTTTCTGTTTGGCCCGGGTGATGAAGCTATGTCTCTCTTTTTTCATAACCTCGGGGATTTTCTTACCCATTGCCTTACGGAAGATATCAGCCTCACCCAGACTGTAGCCGGCGAACTCCCGCACAATGAAGAGCACCTGGTCCTGATATACAATCACCCCGTAGGTCTCCTCAAGGATACTGGACAGGGCGGGATGGGGATAGCGGATGGGCTCGATGCCGTGTTTGGCCTTAATGAAGGTGGGGATGTGCTCCATAGGTCCAGGGCGGTACAGCGCTACCATAGCGGCAATATCACTGAAGGTGGTCGGTTTAAGCTCCTTTATGTAGCGGCGCATGCCGCTGCCCTCCAACTGGAAGACGCCGGCGGTCTCCCCCGAGGCAAGCAACTTAAAGGTCTTGCCGTCATCCATCGGTATATTGCCCAGGTCGATATCAACGCCACAGTTCTTACCAATAATCTCCTTAGCCCTGCCCAGAATGGTAAGATTGGCCAGACCCAGGAAATCCATCTTGAGCAGTCCGATGTGGGCAATATCTCCCATACTGAACTGGGTCATCACCAGTTCCTGCCCGTTACTCTTGCCTACCCGCTGCAGCGGGACATAGTCGGTGAGGGACTCTTTAGCAATAACGACGCCGGCGGCATGGGTGCTGGCATGGCGGGCGATACCCTCCACCCTGCTGGCTGAATCAACCAGATTACGGACTGCGGTATCCTCTTTGTAGGTATTACTTAGCTCGATGTTTTCCTCCATGGCTCGTGCCAGAGTCATACCCGGAGCAGGAGGCACCAGCCTGGCAACCCGGTCAACGTCACCATAGGACATGGCCAGTGCCCGTCCCACATCCCGGATGGCCGCCCTGGCACCCAGCGTGCCGAAGGTAATAATCTGGGCTACATGGTCTGTCCCGTATTTCTGTGATACATAAGCGATAACCTCGTCACGGCGGTCGTCCTCAAAATCCAGGTCTATATCCGGCATCTCCTTACGCTCCACGTTAAGAAAGCGCTCGAAAACCAGCTTGTGCTCAATAGGGTCAATCCCGGTGATGCCCAGGCAGTAGAGGACGATGCTGGCTGCCGCACTACCTCTAACCCCAAACAGGATGCCCTGTTCTTTAACAAAGGTGATGATGTCCCAGACAACCAGAAAATAGCTGGCGAACTGGGTCTTTTTGATTACCTCCAGCTCATAGTCAAGCTGCTGCTTTACCTCCACGGTCGGCTCGGGGTAGCGCCCGGCGAAACCCTGGCAGCAGATATCAGCCAGGAACTGGTCAGAGGTCTTTCCCGGGGGCAGTTCTATCTCAGGAAGATGCAGGCGGCCGAACTCGAGCTCAAGGTTACACATCCGGGCAATGTTCTCGGTATTCTCCAGCGCCTCAGGGATGTCACGGTAAATCTCCGCCATCTCCTCGGGACTCTTTAAGTAGAAGAAATCACCCGCCATCTTCATTCTCTTTTCATCATAGATAGAGGTGTTCCTTCCGATGCACAGCAGAAGGTCATGGGCCTTCGCATCCTCCCGATTGATGTAATGGGTATCATTAGTAGCTACCAGCGGGATATCCAGCTCACGGCCCATTGCGATGAGGGCCTGGTTCACCCTCTCCAGCTCAGTAATAGGGTGTCTCTGTATTTCCAGGTAGAAGTCACCGAAGATCCGCTTGTACCACTGGGCGGCCTCGTTTGCTTTCTCAAGACAGCCTTGGCTAACCAGGCGGGGAATCTCACCACCAAGGCAGGCAGAGAGGGCGATCAATCCCTGGTGGTGCTGCTCAAGGAGTTTTTTATCCACCCTCGGTTTGTAATAGAAGCCCTCGAGGTGAGCCTTGGTAACGAGCTGCATCAGGTTCTGATATCCCGTCCCGTCCTTAGCCAGCAGGACCAGGTGATAGTAGTCCTTCCCCTGGGCACTGCGACTAGAGTGATCGCCGGGGGTTAGATAGACCTCACAGCCGATGATAGGCTTTATGCCGGCTTCTCTGGCGACGCGGTAAAACTCAATAACGCCGTACATAACCCCGTGGTCGGTTATTGCCAGGCTTCCCATCCCCAGCTCTTTGGTCCGCTGGACCAGCTGGGGAATACGGCACATACCGTCAAGCAGGCTGTATTCGGTATGAACATGGAGGTGAGTAAACATGAGCACCTTTCTAGCTGTGGTACCAGTTTTCTGGTGGAGCTTGTCTGCAATTATAGCACAGGGCTGGTTGCCGGAGTATTCTTTGTTTTTTACTCTTAACCGTGTAAAATCTAGGTATTGACGATTGGAGATAGGGTTTGAGGGTTCTTGGTAATATCGCTAAGTGGCTGTTTATCTTCAGCCTGCCCGCTCTGCTGATATCAGCGGCGATTAACTTTGAGTTCAACAGCCTCTGGCTCTATAGAAACGGCTTCGAGAAGTATAACATAAGCGAAGCCACCGGCCTGGACAAAGCGGAACTTGAGAAGGTAGCCGGCGGACTGATTGGCTACTTTAACTCCGGGGATGATTATATAAGCCTGACCGTAGTCAAGGATGGAGAGCCCTTAGAGCTGTTCAACCAGCGGGAGGTGGTGCACCTAAAGGATGTCAAAGCACTGGTACAGCTAAACCACCGTCTCCTACTGGGCACGGCAGTCTATGTCGGGGTCTACGCCGGCATCGCTCTTTTCTGGCACAGGAAGCGGCACCGGCGCCAGCTGGCGTGGGCAACGGTTATCGGCTCAAGCATCACCCTGGGGATGATAATCGCCCTGGGGGCAGGGTCAATGCTGCTCGACTTTAACGATTTATTCACCCGGTTTCACCTCGTTGCCTTCACCAACGAGCTGTGGATGCTTGACCCGGCTACGGACTACCTGATAATGCTCTTCCCGGAGGGTTTCTGGTATGACTCTGCTGTGCTCCTGGGTCAGATAACCGCCGCGGCGGCAGGGACATTATGCGGAATAGGGGGGCTGTATTTGAAAAGGGCAAAAAAGCAGCCGGATTGATTAGTCTAATCGTTTTCTTTTATGGCATCAATGGCCTTATGACACATCCAATTTGACGCCTTGGGAAGCAAAGCGCTATTATAGATTTAATAGATTCACAAAAGGAGATAATCATAATGGTGGTAGATGTTTCTGACCAGAATTTTGAGAGCGAGGTGATAAAATCAGCCGTGCCGGTGCTGGTAGACCTGTGGGCGCCCTGGTGCGGCCCCTGCCGGATGGTTGGCCCCGTTATTGAGAAATTGGCGGAAGAGTATGGGGATAAGGTTAAGTTTTTCAAGTTGAACGTGGACGAAAACCAGCAGACGGCTGCCAAGTACAGTGTTATGTCCATACCTACCCTGCTGTTCTTTAAGAATGGGGAGAGAGCGGATACGGTTGTTGGTGCGGTATCGGAGCAGACCCTGAAGCCCAAGCTTGACGCCCTTCTTTAGGCTGGTGGCAAGTGGTCCAGGTGCGAGATATCGTTGAACAGATTCAGTATTGCCCCTCCGGGGTAGGTTTCCGCTATACTGAGAGAAGCCAACTCTGGAATAAACTGGTATATGTGCCTTAGCTCTATTCCCAGCAGCTGGCAGATGAGAATACGCAGCACCCCGCTATGGACCACAATTAATACGGTCTCCTCTGCCTTATGCTCCTTCAGCCTCTCTACGAATTTTCCTACTCGCTTACCCAACTCAGTAAGGCCCTCACCATCGGGGAACCTTAAATCAGGGCTTCTCTCTATCAAGTACCTGGAGCACTCAGGGTAAAGCCGGTCGATCTCTTCAAAAGTCAACCCCTCGACCTTACCGTAGTTAAACTCACGCAGTTCAGCGTAGCTAGTGATGTCCAGTTGGTGTCTGGAGGCGATGGTCCGAGCGGTTACCAATGCCCTCTTGAGATCGCTGGAGTAGACAAAGTCAATCTTCTCCGAGGCCAGGCGGTCACGCAGTCTCTCCGCCTGCCTGAGTCCCAAGGCGCTCAATTCGACATCAGTGTGCCCCCAGAGCCTCTGGGAGCTTTTTAGCGCGGTCTCTCCATGCCGTACCAGGAATAATCTAGACATAAATTCCCCTTTCTCAAGTTAAGTTGGCCACAAGTATAAACATTATAACAAGACTGGCTCATCGGGGCAAAGGAATAGCGATTAGCCTATCTCTGAATCGGCCCCACCTGGGTTATTTATGTCTACTACCTACTCCTGGTGTATAATGAACTCAAGTAGCAGATAGTAGACTTGTCAGCAGTTTTGGAAGCGTAGTATGGAAATCATAGTAGTTATTATTCTTTCGGTTGTTATTGCGGTTCTACTCGGGGTCTTTCTCCGCGACCGGTCTCGGGGACGGCAGGCGCTAGAGGCGCAGGGTGAGGCACTATCCAAGGTTGTAGGGGAGAAACTGGAAGGTAACGTGAAAATCTTTGGCGACCTGCGAGAAAGGTTGGGTGAGCTGACACAGAGGACGAGGGACATTCAGGAGGTTGGCCGGAACATCTCCAATCTGCAGGAACTGTTACGGGCACCGAAGTTTAGAGGCTGCTTCGGAGAGCTGCTACTGGAGAGGTTATTAGCTGATGTTCTGCCCCTAGGAGCTTACTCTCTCCAGCACAGATTTCTTGATGGTCGAACAGTGGATGCCGTGGTGCGGATTGGACAGAATCTAGTCCCGGTTGATTCAAAATTCCCCCTGGAAGATTTTGAGCGTATGGTCAGGGTAGAAACCGAGGAAGAGCGCAAGGTCTTACGCCAGCAGTTCGTTCGTACCATTAGGAAGCACGTTGATGGCGTGAGTAAATATATACTGCCCGATGAAGGTACCTTTGACTTTGCCCTGATGTATATCCCGGCCGAGAACGTCTATTATGAAGCGATAATTCGCGACACGCAATCTACTGAAGGGAGTGACATATATTCATACTCTCTGCAGAAGCGGGTGGTGCTGGTGTCGCCAAATAGCTTCTATGCCTACCTGCAGGTTATCGTCCTCGGGCTAAAGGGACTCCGCTTTGAGACAGCGGCGCACGAAATCCTGGGCTATATCAGCCGTCTGCAGGGCGACCTCAAGGATTTTGAGCAGGACTATGAGGTAATCGGGGGACATATCCGCCACGCCGCCAGTAAGTATGATGCTGCCAGCAGAAAGCTGGACAGGTTCGAGGACAAGTTGCGTCTTGCTGCGGAGAGTCCTGCCGGCGAATTGCCCGAAGTAGCTGTGGACAGGCGTAGTGATGAGGCAGATGGACATTGAATCGGACAAAGGGTTTTGTTAATCTGAACAAATTTAAGTCGGGCCGGACTATCAAAAAGTCCGGCAAGCCATTATATAGTAAAAGGATGGGAATAGATAAGCGGAGGGAAGTGAAGAGTTAAATGGATAAGGGACGTCGCCGTAGTCTATATGTCTTGCTGGGGATTGCCATCGCAGCACTTGGTGTTGGCCTGGTCTTTTTGTTTATGAAACCAGGTTGAACCTAAGTGAGAGGGGGCTGGACGGTGCCATTGAAGCCATCCGGTAGTGATACCAGGTACCCGGTCTACTTTCAGGAGGCACAAAAATGCCGGTGAGGTATTCAACCAGGCACCTTGCATTGCTGTTTTTGCTATCGGCACAAACATTTGCGTTGAATGTTTTATGGCATAATGGCGTTTACGCCTTGGGTATTGTTTGTTTTGGCCCGGGGTTCTGGGGCGGGGGCGATGAGGCTGTCTTTTTCATTCTTGCTCTTTTCTTTGTACCAACCGGTTTTGCTGTGGGTGCTGTAGGTAGAGCATGGCAGTGGGCCGTTGTTGAGCCAATAGATGGAATGAGCACCAGGGGTATTCATCTACCAAATACTTGGCCCTATTTTATCCCGTTCAGTAACTATCGCTGGCTGTGGAAGTTCAGTAGAGGTATCGAGGTTATAACGGATAGGAGAATACGAGCGGCTGGAGTTTTCGCTGCCGTCTTCTTCCTTGGTATTATTGGTTTCGTTATTGTCCGGACTATCGTCCAGCGCCGATCAAACCGGGTGGCTGTGTAGAATAACTTCAGGCAGGTCTACTCGAGATGGAGACCCGATCCCCTTTGTTGACGCCCCTTCTTACCAATGTTAAACTTTACTTGCTTTAAGTGAGGAGTAAGCACAGTCTGTGAAAAGGATTGGCATTCTCTGCCACCCGCTGAACAAAGCCGCCTGTCCCATGGCTGAAGAGCTGGAGATTTTTCTGAGTGCCAGGGGCGTTTCTGCATGGGTGTGTTCCGCCTGGGAAGCCGATGAGGCAAGGGAACAACTGGATGATACCGATCTGATACTGACTGTCGGCGGCGACGGAACAATTCTACGGGCGGCCCAGGTGGTGATCTCTCATGCGATTCCAATTACCGGAGTGAACCTGGGTAAGCTGGGGTTTATGACTGAGATCAGCGTTACTGAGGCAAAGGATAAACTGGCTGCCCTGCTGGCGGGAGAGGGGTGGATTGATGAGCGGGCTATGCTTGAGGCAGAGCTCAAGACTCCGGATAGTGAGGGAGCCCCGGTACTCTACGCCTTGAATGATATGGTAATGGCACGCGGCGAAATAGCCCGTATGGTCCGTGTCGAGGCTGCTATTGATGGGAAGGCACTGACCACTTATCGGGCTGATGGGGTGATTCTAGCCACGGCCACTGGCAGCACCGGCTACTCACTATCGGCTGGTGGGCCTATCCTCCATCCCCGGGCCAGGGAATTCCTCCTGCTACCAATACTACCGCACTTAAATCTGGCCTATACCCTAGTATTACCGTCTTCAGTATCAGTCAGGCTACGCATTAAGGCCACTCATCCGACAACACTGAGTGTTGACGGCCATATAAACCTGTCACTTCCCAGTGGCACTACGCTTGAAGTGAAGCAGAGCGAGAAGAAGACTCGATTCTTGAGGATCCATCCTAAGTCATCCTTCTATGGCTCTCTGGAGCAAAGACTGAAAGGAAAAAAGTAGGTGGTAAAGGTGATAAAGATAGAAAGAGCCACAATTAGAGATGTCGCCCAGATACACCGGTTGATTAACTATTTCGCCGGTAAAGGGAAGATGCTGGCCCGCTCCTTAAGCGAGATATACGAAAACGTCAGGGACTACCAGGTGGTCAGAGATGGTGAGCAGATGATTGCCTGCGTCGCCCTGCACGTTATGTGGTCGGATCTGGCTGAGATAAAGTCACTGGCGGTAGCCGAGAGTAGCCAGAAACAGGGAATTGGTGAACAACTCATCCAGGCTTGTCTCACGGAAGCCGGGGGGCTCGACCTGAGCACCATTTTCAGCCTGACCTATAAACCGGAGCTCTTTGAGCGGGCTGGCTTTTCCCAGATAGATAAAATGGAGCTCCCCCATAAGGTCTGGACGGAATGCTACCGCTGCCCCAAATTTCCCAATTGCGACGAGATAGCTCTTATCTATCACACGGGGGGCCAGCTTGGCTGAGGAGAGAACACTATCCAGTCATCTCATCTATGAAGGGCGGGCGCTCAAGTTGCGGATTGATGAGGTAGAGACACCGGACGGAAGAGAGACCAGGCGAGAGATTGTCGAGCATAACGATTGTGTAGCTATTGTTGCAGTTGACGGCGATAGTGTGCTGCTGGTAAGGCAGTTCCGTAAACCGGTGGAGCAGGATCTCCTGGAGGTACCAGCTGGCGGCATTGACCCCGGTGAGAGCCCGGAGGCTGCCGTCAGCCGTGAGTTGCGTGAGGAAACGGGCTACCTGCCTCAAAAAGTGACTAGGCTGGGTGGTTTCTATGCTGTGCCTGGTTACGGTACGGAATACCTCTACCTTTATCTGGCGACTGACCTTACTCCCAGCCGGCTGTTTGCTGAGGATACCAATAGCATCAGTGTGATCCAGGTGCCGATCAGCCAGATTCTTGAGCTTATCGCCTCAAACAGTATCTGTGATGCCAAGAGCATCGCCGGGCTGCTTACCTTCCTGGAGTATCGGAGGCAAAGTAATGGCTAGCTAACTGAGCTTGTCGGAGAGCTTTCGTCCGCCGATAAGGTGCATGTGGAGGTGGGGTACCAGTTGCCCTCCCCACTCGCCGCAGTTTACCACCAGGCGATACCCTTTCTCCGAGACGTCTTCGCTTTTGGCCAGACGACTGGCGGTACTAGCCATATGTCCGATGAGAGACGCCTCACCTTCGGATAGGTGCGCCAAGGAAGGGATGTGCTTTCTGGAAATGATAAGCAGGTGGACTGGCGCCTGGGGGGCAATATCACGGAAGGCAATTACTTCCTCATCCTGATAGAGGATTTCGGTAGGCACTCTACCGGCTGCAATTTGACAGAAGATACACTCCATTTTCCCATTCTTCCCCGTTTTGTTCCCTCCCCAATGACCTATTCCGCCGTTATCTTACCCGCTTTTACCTTGGCAATCAGCTCATCCTCGCGCTTGATGTCCTCCATCGTCTTTAGCCTTAATTCAGGGGGTGGGGTCTCCAAGCCGAACTTCCATTTCAGGAAACGTAGTCCGGTGATAGGGTAGAGTGCGGCTATCAGTACGTCACCGATGTTCTCGGTAAAATCCTTTACCATCTCTCTGGCTTTATCCAGTTCAGGCTCAAGCACATCAGCAGCGCGGCAGGTAATCGGGGTCTTGCCCCGTTTATAGTGCTTCAGGACTATCCCCTGTACTTCAGGGTCAATGGGGGCCGGTGGTTTACCATAAAGTCCATAAACGTAGTCCTGCACCTGGGTTGATACCAGCTTGTATCTACCGACGAGAACATTTTGGACAGCCTGTACCCCAACAATCTGGCTGGTAGGGGTCACCAGGGGTGGGTAGCCCAGCTCCTTTCGCACCCGTGGTATCTCTTCATATACTTCATCCAGCCTGTGAAGGACGCCACTCTCTCGCAACTGGGAGACCAGATTGGATATCATCCCACCGGGAATCTGGTGCATCAGTACGCTGGTATCAATAACCGCTGTTCGGGTGGTAGCCATGAAGTCACGGTACTTGGGTGCTATCGACTCGATGTACTCCCCAAGCTTGAATAGATGGGTTAAATCGAGGCCGGTGTCTCTGGGAGTCCCTTGCAGGGCAACCAGGATGGGCTCGATAGCCGGGTGAGATGAGCGCAGGGCAAACGGAGCCAGGGTAGTATCAATAATGTCCACTCCGGCTTCGATAGCCTTGAGACAACTCATCGAGGCCATACCGCTGGTGTAGTGAGTGTGAAGCTGTACCGGTATTTTTAATACTTCCTTAAGGGCTTTAATCAGCCTATAGGCATCATCGGGGGCGATAAGACCCGCCATATCCTTGATACACAGGCTGTCGGCCCCCATATCCTGCATAATGAGGGCCTTATTGATATAATAATCGAGGTTGTATACCGGCCCCCCCATCTTGCGCTCGGTAAGCGAGTAGCATATCGAGAGCTGGGCATGCTTGCCACTCTCTTTAATTGCTTTCAGGCAAGTCTCGAAGTTGCGTTCATCATTTAGGGCATCAAATACCCTGAAGATATCGATGCCTACCCGAGCGGCGTGATGGACAAAGGCGGTAACTACATCATCGGCATAGTGACGGTAACCAACCAGATTCTGTCCCCTGAGCAGCATCTGCAGCGGTGTATCTGGCATCAGCTTCTTCAGGATACGCGGCCTCTGCCAGGGGTCCTCGTTAAGAAACCTGGTAGCGACATCAAAGGTAGCGCCGCCCCAAACCTCCATCGAGTAGAAGCCAGCCTTGTTCATCTCTTCGGCGATGTTCACCATATCCTCGGTCCGCA
>Ga0307992_1002472_pt1 | contig 10516 bp, 9 predicted proteins | sample EllFjometagen133_FD_203162 | JGI IMG/M metagenome (GOLD analysis project Ga0307992, IMG submission 203162) | Marine microbial communities from Ellis Fjord, Antarctic Ocean - #133 | ecosystem: Environmental > Aquatic > Marine > Unclassified | place: Southern Ocean | collected 2014-10-08
ATTTCTATCACTTTGACCTTCTCGAAGTTCTTTCCTTGCAGACTCTTGATCAGCCCTTGCCTCCTTTAACTGTGCCTTAGCCTTACTTAAAGAAGTATCTTGAGCAGTTTTCTTAAGCTCCTCTTGTCGTTCTGGAGAAAGTTTATCAAGAGCGCGATCTGATACCACTTTATCAAAATCCATTCTCTTAGGATCTACCCTCTTACGATCCATAGTGGTATTCATTGCATCAAGCATCTTTCGTTGAGTAGCTATATTTTGGTTTCGAGTAGATTTTTCTACCGCAATAGACGCTTCTTTTTGCTTTACTTCTTCTTCTGATATTTTCATCTCTGCCTTAACGCGATCTTCTGCTGTTTTATAACCGCCAGTTTTTAATATCATGCCATGTTTTTGTTTTAATGCTGTAGTGCTATCTTTTTGAGCTTTTTCAGCATCCAATAGCTGCTTATATTCTTTAGTAAGGAGAGGTGCTTTTTTACTTCTATCTTTTTTCATACTATCAAGCTTACTTTTTTGTGCTTCAATATTTTTTTCTTGAACCTTTATTTCATCTTTAGATAAACTACCTTTCTTTACAGCAAGAGATGCTTGCATCATCCCCACTTTTTGACTTTGTGCAGTTATCTTATCTTGTGCGCTTAATTTAGGAGATGCTCCACCACCTGCTCTACCACCTGATCCACCACCTGCTAACGCACCTCCTACATTTTCCCCATTAATATAAACATTTTTAGCATCAATATTCACTTCCTCTGCAGCCGATACCCCTGCTCCTCCTGCTCTACTACTATAACTCTTACCTCGTGAAGTTCCTTTTCTTTTTCCTGTCACGAAATCAAAACCCTTACCCCTACTTTCCATCTCAGCCGATAAAGCCATCTTATGTCCTGCTCCAAGCATCTCAGCCCCAGCATCTATTATATCTCTTCCTCCTCTTTGCATCTCCTTCACAACTTTGTCATAAGCCTCACCTCTTTCGTTTCTTTCCAGCCAGCTCATATCACCGCCACCACTAAAAGGACCTTCCCACCTACCTCTTCCTCCACTATCTACCGTTGCTGTTCCTAATCTTTGATTTGGTCCAAAACTACTTCTTCTAGCTTTAAATCTTTCTGCCTCATTATAACCTTCACCTTCTCCGCGACGACCAAGAATTTGTGCCTCAACAGATCCTGCCAACTTTTGTGCTAAAGCAAGACCCTTAGTTTGAGTCATTACAATATCAGTAAATCCTCCTGCACCAGTATTCATGGCAGAAATTGCTGATACCCATCCATCTCTTAATGCTTTAACTTGTTGAGCTTGAGCCATTTGTTTCTGCAATATCTTATTTTCTATTTCATAAACTTTATTTTTTACTTCCTCAGATGCTCCTGCCTGTGAAGCAAGCATCACCTGCATATTCAACTGATCTTCTAAAACTTTTATTGCCTGTTCTTCTGCCTTATATTGATTTATCCTCATTTGTGCTGCAGCACCAACACCAATAGCATAATTATCTGCTAATTGAACCATTAATCCTGCTTGAGTAGCTAATTGTTCCTGTTTTGCTAACTGTATATCATACATCTTTGTCAGAGAATTAGTAGCATCTGATTGCTCTTTTGTTATGCCTAATATTTTAGTCCTAACATCCGCTACTACTTTTGCAGCCTCAGCTTCATCTTCAGAAAAAGCTCCAGCTTCTTTTAATCCAGCATATAATATTTTACCCTCTTTACTTTGATCTTTCATCATTTGAGTTTTTTTCTCACTAACATCCAAATCAGATTCAAGAATTTTTAAAGCTGCACTATAAGCAACTTCTTTTCCTTTAAGAGCTTTCATTCCATCTTTATATGCTTCTACAACCTTCCCTTCTTCAAGGTCCCCTGTTAACGCTGTTTTTTCAATAACAGCATCCATGTAACTAAGACGAGATCCCGCTAATGCCTCTATTTTTTCTGCTATGCTTAATTGAGCTTGACTTAATGTTTTAATTGTTTCTGCCACTGCAGCAGTTTTATTTTTTAATTCTAAAGTGCTTTGAAGAACATCATCATTCTTTTCTTGAGTTTTTAATTTGTCTTCAGCAGTATCATATTGTTCCTGAAGTGTTTTTAAAACTTTTTGAGCACCCGACTTTTGATCATCATTCATCTTGGCTGATTTCTCATCAAATGAAGCTTTGGCTCTTTCCAGTTTTTCCTTTTTATCTTGCAAATCTTCATGCTTTTTTTTGTATCCTCCTTTTTCAACAGCTTCATCATATTTTTTCTGTGCTTTTGCTGCCTCTAGTTTAGTGTCTCCTGAAACAGTAGCTAAATTTCCTCCACCAGCAGCGGTTATAGCAGTTTTTTGTGCATCTGCTATAGATTTTTGTTTTGCCCTACCTTTCTTTGCATCTTCTTCTTCCTTCTTGAAATCCCTTGCAAATTGACCCTTATCTCTTCTTGCTTGTTTCGCCGCCTTTTCTGCCTTACCAGATAAAGTATCATATCCAGCAGTAATAGCGCCTGTAATAAGCCCAATAGATCCTCCTATTGCTGCTCCGATAAGCCCGCCATGCCTACCTCCAATGGCTAATCCTGCACCTGCTTGACTTCCTATCGTTGATAAATTAGCACCAACCTCTGTCATATAAGCCTGGCCACCCTTACCTTGACCTCGCAGATCAGCCGATTTTCCTCTTAATGCCTGAGATCCCTTACTTCCACCATAGACAAGAGCTGCGCTTCCTGCATATATCCCTGCTGTCCCTAACAGTCCTCCTGGCTTTGCTGATCCAAATGCTCTACCTAATCTTGCTCCTCTTCCTAATTTAGCTGCACCTCCTGCTGCAGCTGGAAGGCGAGGAGGACCTACAAATGGCTGTGATCCCACGCCCATTTTGCCCATTACACCTGGAGCCATACCTACAACAAAAACATTAGTTGGCTTTAAAGAAGCAGCAATACCACCTGCTCCTCCCATTCCACCCATGCCTCTTGATGCTCCCCCTCCTATCATTCTCCCCATTATAGCACCGCCAGCAAGTTTCATCACCCCCATACCTGCCATTATACCGACAATAGCAATACCAAGTTTTTTAGTAGATCCCAACCACTTTTCAGTCCATTCAAAAGCGCCCTTAATAAAATTAGCAACTTTAGGAAGATATGGCATTAAAGTTTGACCAACAGCCATTGATACATTTTCCCACTGTCTTTCAAAATCTTGGACTGCTCTAGTTTGAGCATCCATTTCTTTTTTACGCTTACTATCCCATTTTCCAATCTGCTGATTACCTTTTATATAAGAAGTTATTTGCTTATACTGAGCATCAGAAATTTTTCCAATCATGTATAGGTTACTAACTCTTGTTTGGAGTAGACCTTTTTCTAAGGAAGACATGGTTTTTCCAGAAGAAGCTAACTCTTTTAATGCCATAGAAAGAGAAGGGTAACTTTGAGATAATTCAGCTATAGAGGAACTCATTTTCCCCATAGCTTCCGCATTAGATCCTATAGTATTACGAATCCTCTTCATAATATCTTCAAAATCTTTAAGAGAAATAGTTCTCATACCAGCTTGAAAATCATTAAACAGTTTATTAGTTTCTACCCTTGTTAAAGACATCTCTTTGCCGACTCTACCGAGATTACTTTCAAGACCAGTAATACCTATTCCTAAACGATTAACACTAGCTGATAAGCCCAACATACTCTTATTGTAATTATCAACTATTTTTAATGCTTTTCCAAAAGATGGAGGCAAAATCATCCTCTTCAGAGCATTACCAGCTTCTTTTAAAGGAGATACTACTGTATTAGCATTACGTCTAAGTTTTCCTAATTTTCTATTTGTGTCATCTAAAGTTTTATTAGCATCTTTATAATTTTTAGATAATTTTTTAGCAGCACCTGCAAGGCTACCGTAATCACCAACAAGATCTTTTGCAGTTTTGCCTTGTTTTTGTAACTTCTGGGTTATATCATTCACACCAGCAGCAACATTTTCGATACCATCTGCTTTAAGAGTTAACTCTAAAACTGATTGAAATTGTAAATCTAAATTGTCATCTGCCATGATTGGACTCTCATATAAAACAATATTGTATAATTTAAAATACTAAATTTTATGCAATATACCTCTATTTATTAAAAAAGAGACAGTAACTTATTACTGCCTCTTTTGTGATACAACATCATAATATATACTTCACTATTATCTTTAACTAAACAAGCCACCCAACTCTGCATCGACCTGAATTCCGATCACCTGAGCGATTATAGGGTGAAGAGATTTAACATCTTCCTCTGTGGGTTTTTCGTCTACTCCCTTAAGATTCCAACTTTTAATAAGAGCACTAATAGAGTTATATCTTACTAGAAGAGGATTAAAGCTAAGACCACTCTCATTTACCGAAAATATTTTTGCATATAGCTCAGTCGTCTCTCCAAATGACGGTTTCTTAAAAATAGCTTTATAATCCTGCACTTCCATATCTTCCGCTCCCTGAATAGATTCATTTAAAGACTCTCTATTAAGATCGCAAAAAATAGTACCTTTCTTATCTATTGCAACTGTAAAACCTATAGTAAATTCTTCATTTTCCTGTATAAACAAATTTTGCATTATTATCTCCTTTTTGCTTTTCTATTTGCAGCTTCGATTTCTTTATTTTTAATACTGTTATAAACTGATAAAACATGCATTACACCTTTTATCTTTTTTGGCTCTTGCCTATCTATTTGGTCTGGAAGCCATTGAAACTCTTTTGCTAATGAAAAATATAATATTTCCTTAGGAACTGGTCTAACCGTTATATTACGGCCACGAGCATATTCTGCCGCAGCCATACTTAGTTTCCCATTTCTTCCTCAGTAAATTCTATATATTTTTCGAACTTCTGATAAATATTAACAACAACAGGTCCAGGAAGTTGATCAATAGTATCTGAAGTGACAGGGACTGGCTTCTCATTCATAGTTAAATTCCAATCTTTTAAACATCTCTTAATAATAGCATCTCGATATACTAAAAAATTGAATTGTTTTTCACCTGTCATAGGGTCAGTGGCTGTAGAAGCAGCATTCATAACTTCATTTTGCTCTTTCCAATTCAACATCGACCATTGAGTTTCAAGAATCTCTACCTCTTTTGCTTTTTCTTCATCTTTAAGCAATTCTTCTGCTTTACTATCTTCTAAAATAACTAACTTTTTGCCATTACCTATTTTAGCATACTTGTAGTACAACTTTATTTCCATTAAATCATGATTATCTAATAACGACATATTATTCTCCTTTAAAAATAACGTCCAAAATTATGTATGTGTGACGATTTCTTCAATTTTAATCCTCTAATATATCGGAAAAAAAGCGAAAAATCTTAAAATTTGTGAAGAGAGGGGTGTAACGGGGGTAAAAATGAAAGACGAAAGAGAATAAACTCTTTCGTCTTTTTTTAATCTTTATTAACTAATGCCTATAAGCAAAGGATCAGTGATACCTGTTCCTGCTCCTGGCAATGAGTGATAAGCAACAGTAGACTCAAAAATATCATTTGTAAGACTCATAGTTTCGATCTCAAATACAACATTAGGCAAAGTAACAGCAAAAGTGCTATCTGAACAACCTTCTCCAGTACTATTAGTGACATAACCGAAGTCAATCGTTGATGATTCTGTACAATTAAGTTCATTTGCTAGTGCAGTTGATGCAAGGGAATCGTGTCTACCCATAACTGTCATACTTCCTGTTATATCTCTCTTGCGAGGAGAAATATGTTGAGGAGCAAGTACAGTATTTAAAGAATAAAATCTCTCAACATCATTATTAATGTTACAATCAAAAGTTCTAATATGCTCACCACCAACGGTTCCGCCGCCTGTGGTTGCTATAGCAACATTAGCATCATTCCATGTAACAATTCTTGTAGTTCCAACCTGCTCAGATGTAGGAGTAGTTAAGGCTCCAGCTTCACGAGCAAGACCTACAATATCAAAATCACACGTAACAACATCTGACTGAGCAACTGAAAATTTCCATGTATTTACCACACATCCAACATATTTAAAAGCAGTAGAAGCTGCATACTTTACATTTATATCGAAAGGGCTTAATTCACCATTAGCATCACGCTGTACCGCAAGTTTATAAAGAACCTCAAATAAAGTTGTGCCTCCACTTGACTCATATACTACAGGAAAAGAAATACTACCATCAACTAGTTGAGGGCCTAACTGATATACTGACCTGTCATAACGACTATCAACTACATCTGGTTTTGTAATTTCTTGTGTAACGTTAATATCTGCTGAAGTAGCCCTTACAATAAATCCGTTAATCTCCACGAAACCCACAAAACCCATAAAAGCTCTAGGATTATCTGGAAAAGGTGTTTTAGCCATTTTATCTCTCCTTTTTATTATTATTCATTATTAAACTGATGTTGACCAGTCATCAACATTGTAACCAGCGTCTTCGCTAAGATTAGCCCAACCTTGAGGACAAAACTCATCAGTCCATTCTCCAAGCATTTGAGCATTAATCCAATTATCTAATTTTGCTTTATCATCTACACCACTTCCATTAGCAATTACATGCTTATTAACCGATATAACAGCACCTATTATATTAGCGACATTTAATGAAATAGTTTGGGCTTGTACATAAGCCGAATTAAAAGGTGTTAAAAGTGCCAACTCTATTTCTAATGCTGCATCAGCGTCAGAAATAGATGGTGTAGCATCTGGATATGTAGTTGTGTCAACATCTACAATTGCATCCACAGCAGTTCTAGCATTCGCTGTCACTCCTGATAATGCAACATCAATCAATGCATATGCATCTGCTATTGTTCTGTAAAGATCTGTATCTATTTGAGCCATTATAAATCTCCTATAAATTTATTTTATACTATACTATTCTGAAAATTATTATCATTACCTTTTTTATTATTTAACAAATATTTTAAAATCCATTTTTAGTTTATATGGTCAAACAATATTATTAGTATTTTACTTATTATTTGTTTTTCCTTTATTTATTTCAAACTATCTTAATTTTGGCTCATTTTTTCTCAAGAATTGCTGTTCTTCTTCCTCTGCAAACCAACTAATTTTAGCTGCTTTAAGTAATTCTCCCTTATGTATGCTCCCGTATTGAACATCGCTAGGCCACGAGTTAAAAATATGTCTTGTAGGCACTATTATAGTCGTATTAGAAGCGCTAAAATCAAACTCAGCACAATCTGACAACCTAGCAGCTTGTTGAGATGGATCTTCTTCATTATCATATATAGCTTCAACCCAATTTTCTTGAGTTTCATATGGATCTTCTATTATTATTCTTGAATAAGTTTCAAATAAACTCTTATCATCAACATAAATAGTCAAATCGCCTGCTGTTATATCCCTAGCTAAAGAAGTTAAATTATATTCGCTTACTAGTGGCATTATATTACGTTTTAAACCTTTTTGTATCTCATCAGTCATAGCCATTAAAAATCTATAACCTTCTTCATGAGTTGATTCTTTAACGTACACAGTCACTTCTATTTGATATTTTTCTTTTGTACTTTCTAATGTCAACCACTCTGAACTTCTACTCACTCCATTTACAGTAATAGCGGGAAAACGGGAAATAACATCTGGATCTCCTATATAAATTCCCTGAACAAATTGTTCGTTAATAGTTTTTATCAAAACAGTATTTTCAGATATTGTCCAATCATTTAAAGCAGAAGTTGTTAAAGTAACTATGTGAGCATCTGTATCAACAGAATCTACAATAAGACCAGTTTCATAAACTGTGCTATTCTTTAACATAACTTGATCTCCAGCAGCAAATCTACGAGCATCTGCAACACTAATGTATATATCATCCCTATATACGTCTGTATTAATTCTAGAAGAAGTATTAACCCATTTATAGATTATTCTTCTAACACTATCTAACACTTCTGCCATAGCCATATTAGTTATCCTTTGCCAAACATTTTTGCTATTTCTCTTCTAGCAATTTCTTTAACAAAATCTTGTTTTGTTATTTTATACTCTTCTGGAGGAGTATCTAATGATTCGTGTTTTAAATACTGCTCTACCAAATGATTAACCCATGCTTGCTTATCATCTTTTGCAAGACTCGTTTTAATAAACTCAGATTCTTCTCCTATCACTTTTCCATCCATGGACTTAAGCTTTTGTAAGGCATCCGTAAAAATTTCTACTCCCATTAATTCACCTGTTTACGCCCCTTCTCAATACTTCCACCAGAAGGTAAAGAGTACTGATCAACAAGATTTGGATTGTAAAATCTACGACCAATTCTGTGAGCGCCATGTAAAACAATAGTTCCATTTAAAATGTCATTTATTCTATCATATGCTAGACCTCTCATGCTTTCTCCAAACTGAGAAACATTCGCAGAACTTTCAGCAGAAAAATATTTATCATAGATACTAGCAGAAGCAATTCTAGCTGACATAAATCTAATAGGAGTGGGATACTCCACTCTTAAAACTCTTGTAGTAGAAGCAAAAGAAACCTGCACTGGATCTACTGTAGAAAAAGTATCTCCTCCAATTACAGTATCTATCACATGACGTTCTTCATTAGTTCCATCTGTTAAAATAACAATGTCACCAGCCACTAAAGGGCAATATCTTTCTGTAACAATATACAGATTATCAGAAGGGTCCATAGGAGAAAATAACTCTGTCTCAAAATTTACATTCTCACAAAATGGAGTAGTATATAATTGACTCAAAATACCATCTATTTCACTATCAGCTAATTGAATATAATAATTAACATTATCAGTGCTTATTAAATTTTTGTCCAAAGTATTACCAACATTCATTAGGTCTTGAAGGGTTCCAAGATCGTCAGTAGTTTGAGCAGTAGCCGTTGTTAGTGCTTGAGCTATTGTTTTTGTTATGTCTTGCTCGGTTGAGTACCCCATTATTTTACTCCTAACATTATAAATTCTGTTATTTGTTTTTGATCATTGTTTTTTTTGCCATATTTTGAATGAAATGCATTATGACATTTTTCGCAAAAAGTAATCCCATTAGATACTTTATATCTACTCTTCACATCTTTTGCCCAATTTTTAATATGATGAGCATTTAAACGACACCCCCTTGTAATACATTTCTTACAACAATAATCATCTTTCTTAAAAATTTTTGTTCTCCACATTTTATATCGAGGCTCATTAATCCTAGTTTTATTCATTACTCTTTCTTCATCCGTTAAATTAGGATTATAATTATAATGATTAACACCAGCTCTTTTCTCTATTGAGCAATTATGACAAAAACTACCCCTCTTAAAATCATCAAAACGAATCTTATCTACACTCCCACATTTACATTTGTATTTCATTGGCGTTTTTATGCCCTTATATTCAATCTCTAATAGCTCACAATCTCTATCTTTAAAAAAACTAAATACATATTCAAATGTAAACTTCTTATTACCAGAACACTCCATGCACCTCTTACCAGCTTGAAAATTCCCAAAAGTTATTCCACTAATATTCCCACAAGAACACTTATAACTCATTTTAGTTAAAGAATTAGCGTACTTATCTTCAAGCAACTCACACCCTTGCCCTGCAAAATAGTCTCTAACATATTTATATGTGTGTCTTATACCCACTTCATCTCCATAAAAAAAAGAAGTTATACGCTTTACACATATAACTTCTTAAAATACCGATATAAACCTTGTTTTTTATTCAAGCATTTCGTCTATTTTCTTATCTTTCAATTTCTTTTGGGAAATAATAGCCTGTGTTAACAGCCCCTTAACCACAGCATTTCTTGGATCTTCTGAATGAATCACATCTTTGATCTCAAATGGGAGATCTAATCCATCTACCACAGATTTCACCTTATCTCTGAAACCCTTAGGCATAGATGTCCCTCCTGCTATGACAATATCTAAAGGTGCTTCAAATTCTCCTTCTCTTTCTAGTAATTTCTTAGCAAAGTTTTTAAATACATATGTTATCATATTATCATAATAAGCATCTAAAGCAAAAATTACATCATCATCATAATCTATGTTGTTAAAATCTAACTTATTTTCTTTAACATTCGTAACTTTGGCAAGAGGAACACCTGTCTGTTCGGCTACTTTCGTATCGATCCAGTCTCCACTTCTCGCCGCACTCATACCTACAACGGATAATCCTCTATAAGCAAGAACGCAATTCACCTTGCCAGCTCCAAAAGATACTCCTATACCACTAAATGGGATTCTCTTGCCATCTGCAAGAGTTACAGAAGGGTTCTCTGAAAGAATTATAGCATGACCTTCTTCAATAACCTTAATATTCCATCCAAGACGTTTAAACATACCCTCTAGTCTAACTTTATGAAATAAATTATCTTGTGCTCCATCTACAGGATCAGAAGATATACAAATGCAAACTAAAGAGTTCTCATCAGGAGCTTTTCCTACAGAAGATTCTATCATTTTAGCCATAACTAACATTTTCTTATCTTCCCCCTTATTAAGAACTCCTCCCTGCATAGGTCT
>Ga0307992_1002473_pt1 | contig 10510 bp, 15 predicted proteins | sample EllFjometagen133_FD_203162 | JGI IMG/M metagenome (GOLD analysis project Ga0307992, IMG submission 203162) | Marine microbial communities from Ellis Fjord, Antarctic Ocean - #133 | ecosystem: Environmental > Aquatic > Marine > Unclassified | place: Southern Ocean | collected 2014-10-08
CAATTTCCTTTTTCTTAACATTCCCTCGTGGTTCTGCTTCTATAACTGAAGCCAAAGCAATATCTCCCAACCTGGCATATCGTCTCTTGCTTCCACCTAAAATCTTGAAAACTCGAACTCTTTTAGCTCCTGAGTTATCAGCAATTTTTAATTGTGTCTCTACCTGAATCATAAATTCAATTTAAACTTATTATTTCTTTTCCAGCACTCTCCAAGTCTTATCTTTACTGATTGGTTTGCATTGGACAATAGTCACTCGGTCTCCGATCTTAAACTCATTTTTTTCATCATGAGCTTTATATCGTTTGGTCTTTCGGTATTTTTTAACATAAATAGGATGAGTCTTGATATCAGTGACCTCTACTATAATTGTTTTATCATTTTTGTCACTAACAACTTGACCAGTTTTTTTAACTAGAATGGCCTCCTTTTTAGCTATTTTTTTCTCAGTCTTATCCATTATGTATAATTAATTATTTACTTTCTCTTAATATAGTCAAAATTCTAGCAATCTCCTTTTTCAACTTTTTTTGTTGTTGATTGTCTTTTACTTGATTCGATTTAATATCAAATCGAGCTTTGCAACATTCAACTTTCGTTTCTTGTAAAAGTCGTTGTAGCTCTTCTGGTTTTTTACTTCGCAATTCTTGTGCTTTCATCTTAATTCTTGATTACAAACTTAGTTTTAACATTCAACTTATCAGAAGCTAATCGCATTGCTCTTCGAGCAATCTTTTCTTCTACTCCGGCCATTTCAAATAAAACTCGTCCCGGCTTAACTTTAGCGATATAGAATTCAGTGTCTCCCTTTCCTTTACCCATTGGGACTTCCGCTCCTTTTCTTGACATTGGATGATCAGGGAAAATTCTAATCCAGATTTTACCACCTCGTTGAACATATCTTGTCATTGCCCGTCTGGCTGCCTCAATCTCTCGAGAATTAATCATACCAACCATCATAGTTTTAAGTCCAAATTCTCCGAAAGAAACAGTAGTTCCACGAGTGGCAATCCCACGGATTTTTCCGCCTCGCATCTTTTTTCTATACTTAACCTTCTTGGGCATTAACATAAAATCTTCCTTAATTAATTATTCTTCTTATCAGCATTTTCTTTGAACAACCAAACTTTAACTCCGATTATTCCATAAGTAGTATTGGCTTCCATTTTAGCAAAATCAATATCGGCTCTTAAAGTATGTAAAGGCAAATTACCTTTAGCTAACCATTCTGTTCTGGACATTTCAGCGCCACCCAATCGACCTGATAAAGAAATTTTTACTCCTTTAACATTTCGATTTTTATAAGCTTCAGCTAAAGTTCCTTTCATTACTTTTTTGAAAAATACTCGTTTTTCAATCTGTTCAGCAATATTATCGGCTAAAAGTTGAGCATTCTCTTCAATCGCCTTAATTTCCTTAACGTCTATTTGAACTTCAGAATTTTCTTTGAAAAAATATTTTTTCTTAATCGCTTTCTTAAGTTTTTCCAACCCTTCGCCCCCTCGTCCAATCAAAACACCGGGCCGACCAGTACTGATTATAATTCGAACCTTACCGACACTTCTCTCAATTTCAATAGAGGCCACCGCTGCACTTCTGAGCTTCTTTCTTAAATCTGCTCTTAGCGTAACATCTTGTTTAAGGTTTTTTTGATAATTTTTTTCGTCATACCAACGAGATTGCCAAGTTCTATTGATTCCCATCCGAAATAATCTTGGATCTATTTTTTGGGCCATCTAACTTATCTTATAAATTATTATAATAAATTAATTCTATTTAGCTGATTCTTTTTCGGCGTCCTTTTTGATGACTTCAGCCTTAACTGTTTTCACTTTTTCAGTCTTCTTCTCAATAACAGGCTTAGCTTCTTTCTTTTTTTCGTCTAAGGTTATTGTTATATGAGAAGTTCTTTTTAAAATTTGAGCCGCTTTTCCGTGCGCCCTGGCTCGCCATCTTTTCATTGTCGCTCCTTCATTAACTAGAATTTCAGCAATATATAAATCGTCTTCTTTTAATTTAAAATTATTCTGAGCATTCGCTACCGCACTTTTTAACAAGTTTAAAATATCCTGACAAGAGCCTTTTTCCCAAACCATCAACTGACAAACAGCGTTTTCAATATCCATTCCTCGCAAAATATTAGCGACTTCTCGGACCTTTCGCGCTGATCTTCTATAATTTTTTAAACTAGCTTTTACCTGCATATCTTTAAATCTGACTTGTTATAAGGTTATTTTAAAGTAACTTCCTAGAAAGCTTACTCTATTGTTTGGCTTTAGCAGCCGCTTCTGCTTCTTTTTGCTTCTTTCCTCCATGTTTCACAAATTTTCTAGTTGGAGAAAATTCACCTAATTTATGACCAACCATATCTTCGGCGACAGAAACTTCTATGAAGCCTTTTCCGTTATGGACTCCAAGAACAAATCCAACCATTTCCGGAGAAATAGTAGAGGATCGTGACCAAGTTTTGATAACAGTTTTATCTCCAGCTTTTAATTTCTGAATTTTTTTCAAAAGCTTTTCATCTATGTATGGTCCTTTCTTAAGTGATCGTGACATGTTATTCCAAAATTACCCGTTTGGTCCATTTCTTTGTCAAATCCTCCGCTACTATTCAATGTGCAATTCAACACATCTCATACGTTGCTCGGATTTTCCTCGAAATGCCCTCAAACGTGAAATCCTAATTAGTTTTTAATAATTTATAATAAAAATTTTACTAAATACTCAATATCCAAATTATCTTAGATAAATTCACTCAAGAATTATGATTTCAAGTACAGTTCGATGCGAAATTGATAATTTCAGTGAAACGTACTAATCAGTACGGCGAACTGAAATTATCGATTTCAACAAAGAAATGTGCCGAAAACATTATTCTTATATTATTTTCTTCGCTTTTTCTGTCTTCTCCGTATAATCATCTTACTAGATGCTTGCTTTTTCTTTCGAGTCTTCTTTCCCAAAGCTGGTTTACCCCATGGAGTTTTTGGATATTTCAAACCAATTGGTTGTCGTCCTTCTCCACCACCATGCGGATGATCAACTGGATTCATAGCTGATCCTCGAACGTGTGGTCTTTGTCCCATATGTCTTTTTCTTCCGGCACTTCCAACTCGATAAGCACTATGTTCAAAATTACTTGATTGACCAATAGAAGCATAGCATTCAGCTGGAATCATTCTAATTTCGCTAGAACTCATCTTCAAATGAGCCATCCCACCTTCGATTGCTTGAACCGTGACAGAAGATCCGGCACTTCGAGCAATTTGTCCGCCTTTACCAATCTTCATTTCAACGTTGCTGACTGCTGTTCCAACTGGAATATTTTTCAATTTCAAACGATTTCCATTTTCAATCGGAGCTTTTTCATCCGTAATAATTGATTGATCTTTTTTCATTCCTTCAGTCGCTAAAATATAGCGCTTTTCACCATCAGCATAACAAATTAAAGCGATCAAAGCACTCCTATTCGGATCTTTTTCAATTGAAATAACTTTTGCTGGAATTCCAAATTTGTCCATTTTAAAATCAATAAGTCGATATTTCCTCTTGTTTCCACCACCTCGATGTCGTACGGTAATTGTTCCACCCGCGCGTCCTTTGGATCGTTTAAATACCTTAGAAAGGCTTTTTAAAGGTTTTGCATCGGTCAAATTGTCTGGTTTTACAATCGACATATTTCTTCTGGCTGCGTTGTTTCTTTTATAAATCTTTACTGACATGGTATTGATAATTTATTAAAACTATTCACTAAACAATTTAATCTCTTGGCCAGTCTTGATAGTGACAATAGCCTTTTTATAACCGCTTTTCTTTCCCTTGATTGTTCTAAATTTATGACTTTTCTGCTTATATTTCATAACGTTAACTTTCGTCACATCAATTCCGTATAAAACTTCAACCGCTTCGGCAATTTGATTTTTGTTAGTCTTAGGATTAACCTTAAAGACATACTTCCCAACAGTCGTTTTGTTCATCGCATCTTCAGAAATAATCGGAGAAATAATTACACTATTAACTAAATCAGCTTTTTTAATTAAATTTTCAGAAACTTTCTTGGTCTTTTTTTTGCCAGCTTTTTTGGCATCAGTTTTCACAAGGCTTTTCTCATCCTTTTTGCTGACTGTTTCTTTGTCTCCTTCTTCCTTTTTAGTTCCAAACATCGCTGTCATAAAATATAATTAATATAAATAAAGGATTATTTTCCGTATTTTTCTTCCAAGCTTTTAATCCCTTCCTTGGTTATTAGTAAATATTTACTGTTCAACATATCATAAACATTTATGTTGTCGGTAAATATGTTTTTCACCTTATCTAAATTCTGACTAACAATCTTATTATCCAATTCGTTTTTATCGAAAGCCCATAAAACAGTGCCTTTCAATTCCAGTTTATTTAAAGCTTCTTGCGCTTTCTTGGTTTTCTTTTCCTTAAAATCATTATCAGCCAAAACGATTAATTCTGAATCTTTCAATTTTCCACTTAAAGTCATTTTAATAGCAGTTTGATTCATTTTTTTGTTAATCTTTTTCTTGAAGTTTCTTTCGTTAGTCGGTCCAAAAACCACGCCACCTTTTCTCCAAATTGGGCTACTGACTGTTCCTGCTCGAGCTCGTCCAGTTCCTTTTTGTTTCCAAGGTTTCTTACCAGAACCTCTTCGTTCTGATCGATTTTTAGTACAAGCCAAAACCTGTCTTCGATTAGAAGCCTGTGAAACATAAATTTGATGAACTAACTCATCTTTAATTTCTGCACCAAAAACCTCCTGATTCAATTCAAGATCTTCTGCCTTCTCTCCGTTCAATTTTTTCACTGCGACTTTCAACATATAATATGAATAACTAATTTATGATTATTAAAATATTCTTGGCTATTAAAATTTTTCATCAACCCAAATTCGAACAATTGAACCGCTATTTCCGGGAACAGGACCTTTTAATCCTAATAGTTTCTTTTCGGTATCTTTAAAAACAATTTCGATATTTTTAATAGTCTTATTATTTCCACCCATTCTACCAGACATTTTCTTACCCTTGAAAACTTTTTGAGGATAAGCACTTCCAATAGAACCAGGGGCTCTTAAATCATGTCGATGTCCATGAGAAGCCGGTGAACCAGCAAAACCCCATTTTTTAACAACACCTTGATAACCCTTGCCCTTAGTTGTCCCTAAAATCTTAGCTTTATCTCCAATTTCAAATTTTTCAAATTCAATTTCGTCTCCAACTTTAATCTCACTCAATTCTTCTTCGCTTAAACGAAATTCTTGAATTTCATCAAACTCTTTTTTTTTCTTCAAGCTCTTAAGTCCCACCTGAATAGCTGTATATCCATCTTTATCTTGAGTTCTAATTTGAGTAATGACGTTTTTTCCGCTTTCCACTAAAGTAATGTTCTGAGCTAGCCCGTCTTCATTATAGATAGTAGTCATTCCTAATTTTTTCCCTAAAATTAATTTCATAGTATTTGAGCACTTTTTAGTTAATTGGAAATTTTAAAACCGAACATTTTATTAAGGCTTCCTAAAAACTCCGACTGGCCTTATAAAAATATTCGGCAGATTTGGTACTGTTTTTAAACAGCCCCGAAGCTAATTTAGTTTCCCTAAGGACTTTAACTAGTATTATTTTTCCTTTAATCAAAATTTATAAATTCACCTATTAAAACTTATAGATTTAAGTGCAGTTCAAGGCGAAATTGATAATTCCAGTGAGACGTACTTTTTCAGTACGGCGAACTGGAATTATTAATTTCAACGAAGAAATGCGCTAAATATATAAATCTTAGACTACATTTTGATTTCGATGCCTACTCCGGCGGGAAGATCAAGATTAGTTAAATCTTCAATCGTCTTATCAGTTGGTTCCAAAATGTCTATCAATCTTTTATGAGTTCTGATTTCAAATTGATCTCGACTATCTTCGTGAACAAAAGTAGATTTATTAACGGTTATCTTTTTTATTGCAGTTGGCAATGGCACTGGTCCGACTATTTTCACGCCCGTTCTCTGAGCAGTTTCTACAATCTTTTTAACAGATTGGTCAATAACCTTATTGTCATAAGCCTTGACTTTGATCCGAATTCTTGATTGAATTTCTTGATCTTTTTCCTTCTTTAAATTAGTGTTCTCTGATTTGGTCATCTATATATTTAAATTACAACAAACTTATTATATACATCTTAACTAATATGTCAAGCTTTAATACTGGTTATTTCAACAACAGTCAATCTCTGAGAATGACCTTGTTTTTTGAAATATCGTTTTTTTGGCTTTTGCTTGATAATAATAATCTTTGGAGCTCGTTTTTGTTCTAAGATTTTTCCTTCAACCTGTACTTCTTCCAAAAAAGGTTTTCCAATTTTGACCTCTTTACCGTCGTCCAATAGCAAAACTTTATCGAAAACAACTTTCTCGTCAATTTGACTTTCCAGTTTTTCTATTTCGATTTTATCTCCTTCTCGAACATCGTATTGTTTTCCACCTGTTTGAACAACTGCTAACATCTAATTTAAAATAAAATAATTAAAACAGTCTCTTGAAGAGACTATCTCTGAAAATCTTTTTTATAAAAGCTCATCAGGAAACAGTCCCTAGTATTACAAAATATTGAACCTTTGTCAAGAAATAAATTGAATATCTAAATTTAAAATTTATTTATTATCAATAATTTCTTCGATACAATAAGGTTCTTCCTTACGAACTTTATGAAAAATCTTGATTAAAATATCAGCCAATAAACCAAACACTAAAAATTGAACTCCCATTAAAAGCATAAAAATTCCAATCGTTGGCCAGATTCGATTACTTATTGTTCCACTCAGAAATACTCTCTCTATAAACATCCAAATCAATAAACCTGAACCGATAAATCCAAAAATCATTCCCATAAATCCAAACAGATGTAACGGCCGAGCAGCAAATTTTCGCCAAAACCAAACACTAAGCATATCAAGAAAACCTTTTACTACTCGCTTAAAATTATATTTAGTTAACCCCGCCACTCGAGGTCTATGATTAACCACGACTTCTCCGATTTTAAAACCTTTTATTTTCAAAACAGCTGGAATAAACCGATGCATTTCTCCGTATAAATCAACTCCTTCAAGACATTTCTTTCTATAAGCCTTCAATGAACAACCGCTATCATTAATCTCATCTTTTATTAAAAAACCTCGCAACCAATCAGCTCCTCGAGAAAGAAATTTTTTGGAAAAAGAATCTTGTCGATTTTTCCGCCAACCTGAAACCACATCACATCCTTCTGCTAGTTTTTTTAATAATTTAGGAATATCAGCTGGATCATTCTGCAAATCTCCATCCATAGTAATAACAACGTCTCCTTTCGAGGCTTTTATCCCAGCATCCATTGAGGCTGTTTGCCCAAAATTTTTCCGAAAAGCAATGATCTTAGCAGGCTTTAGCTTCTTGAGTTCTTCTAAAGTTCGGTCGGAACTTCCATCGTCAATAAAAATAAACTCTCCTTGCAGTTTTTCTTTTTTAAAAACGGTTTTTAGTTCTTGATGCAATTTTGATACATTCCCCTCTTCATCTTTAAGAGGAATAACTACTGAAATAAACATAAACATTAGTTAAAAAGTTAAAAGTTTGTAAGGTTTTAAGGTTTATAATTTAGAAATAAACAATAACTTTGAAGATTGTTTTTTGAATACAGTTCGAGGCGAAATTAAAAATTTTAGTAAGACGCACTAAATAGTGCGGCGAGCTGAAATTTTTAGTTTCAACAAAGAAATATGCCAAAAAACAATTTTCAAACTACCCTCTTCCGATTATGCCGATTAGGAGGCCTAGGCAAGCCATTAAACCATTAATAATCCAGAAACGCACTGTCACTTTTGTTTCTGACCAACCTTTAGCCTCAAAATGATGATGAATAGGAGCCGCTAAAAAAACTTTTTTCTTAAAAACTTTTTTAGAAAATAGTTGAATTATCACAGAACCAGACTCTAAAAAATAAATAAAAACCACAAAAGGAAGAACCAAAACAGTATTAGTCAATATCGCCACTACCCCTAAAGTCGCCCCTAATGAAACTGCTCCGGTATCACCCATAAAAAACCGAGCAGGATAAAAATTAAACCACAAAAAAGCCAACAAAGAACCGCTGATAACAGCACAAAAAGCAGCCACGTCAAATCTCCCCTGAACAAAAGCAATTAAAGAAAAAATAGAAAAAGCTTGAATTAAAATTCCCGCATTCAATCCATCTAGTCCGTCAGTTTCATTGGAGGAAATAGCCATAAAAGATATCAATCCGATAAAAAGAGGTATATACCAAAGACCAATTTTAAAATCACCCACCGCTGGAACATGGATAAAATTTGATTCTAGCTTAACAAAAAACCACCAAGCACCGACAGCAGCAATCAAAATCAACCAACCGAACCGAACCGCAAAACGCATTCCGCCACCTTTATTGTCACCGATCCCCCTGATACTCATATAGTCATCCACCAAACCTAAAATTGCGGTTGAAAGTAAAGCAAATAATAATAGCCAAGTTTGGTTCCGACTTAAAAAATTCAACCGGCTAAACCAATCCTCGCCCGTCAAATCAGCTAAAAATGGCGCTAAAAAAAACATCAAGACTACCAAAATCAAAACCGTTCCCCAGATTACTATTCCGCCCATTGTTGGAGTTCCTTTTTTATGGGCATGCATCTTGCTAATATAAGTCAGTTTCTCCCCATCGACAGACTTTTTTTTAATTTTGATTTTAATTCTATTCTTATATAAAAAATGCGTCAAAATTGGAGTTATTGCCATTGTCACGACAAAAGCCATGATAAATAAAACAATAATCTTAGCGACAGAAAGGACTTCTGGGATAGTTTGAATTTGAGCTATAGACATATAATAGTTTATAAAGTTAGAAAGTTAGAAAGTTTATAAAGTTGATGAGTTGCAAATCTCTATCTTTGGCAACCTTGAACTTTAAAAACTTTACGAACTTTTAGACTCATTTCCATTGATAAGCTTGAAAAGACCAAGTTAACATACTTTTCATATCCTGCCAACGATAAAAATCATCCAAAATCACTCCGATTACTTTAATCTCTCGACCAGAAGGATCTGAAGCGCCACTCATTAAACATTTTCCAGCCTCATAAGTAAAACCAGTTTTGCCACCCAAGCAATTCGACATTTGTTCTAAAAGCCTATCAGTATTCCCAATATGATGTTGAATTTTACCATCAACAGAAAATATTTCAGCCGTTGGCACTTTCATGGTATCCCAAATCTCATCATATTGTAAAGAATAAGCCGAAATCCTGGCTAGGTCATAAGCACTTGAGTAACAACCTCCGAGATTAGTCTCTTCGTCCAAACCTGATGAATTACAAAAATGAGTATCTTCTAGACCAAGTTCTCGAGCCTTATCATTCATCATTTTTGCAAAATTCTCTTCCGAACCAGCAATATGCTTGGCCAAAGCGACTGCTGCATCGTTAGTGCTATTCATTACCATCGCTTGAAAAAGATTCCAGGCCGAAATTTTCTCACCGACTTGCAACCTGGTTGACGGACAAAATCCACCATTGGGACAACCGATTTTTGTTCCGTCTTCATAGACTGCATCTTCATCAATAGTAACAATTTCGCTCTTCAAGTCTTTGATATTCTCCACAACCAGAACCGCCGTCATAACTTTAGTTAAAGAAGCAATCGCTAATCTTTTTTTGGCATTTTGATAGTGAAGGATAGTGTTTGTTTCAGCATCAATCACAACCGCCGCTCGAGCTTTAGCGTAAAAATTACCAAAATCTTCATTTTTGATTGGAGCGTCTGGGTCACGAACTACTAATTGCTCAAAGGTAATATTGTCGTTATAGGCATCATCAAAATCAAATTTAGCCCCCTTGACGCTAACAACGTCTTCACCATCCTTCGTAAAGTTCAAGATGCTACTCACTAAATCATATCGAAAAAAAACCCCTATTAAAAGAAAAATAATTAACCCACCTAGTAAGACTTTAAAATTAATTCTCATGTTAAAATTATCTTTTTATTTTAAACAAAATTTTTGGGACTGTTTCCAATCACAGTTTTGTCTGCCTCGGCAAACCTTAGTGAGACGGGTTACGAAATTTATCAATTTTGAAATAAATTATTTTAAAATTTTTGAAGCACTAACTTATATTAATGTAATAAATTTTTAGATAATTTAATTAAAAATTTAAAACTTTAGTAGAAATAAGGATAGAAAGTGAACGCTTAAGCCAAAATTGGAAAATTGCCTGCCTCGGTGAGCAAGGCGAAGCGAGTCCACCTCGGTAAGCAAGGCGAGACGGGCAGTAAAAAGGGTGGTTGGAAACAATCCTTTCTTATTGTATTGCTCTGATTTTTAAACTATTTTTTCAGACATCAACTCTTTTGTAAGTTTATCATAACTAGGCAAATCTTCCAATCTTAATATTCCCATTTTTTTCAAGAATTGCAAACTAGTTTCATATAAAAAAATTCGAGAATTTTCAATTTGTTCTTTTT
>Ga0307992_1002476_pt1 | contig 10506 bp, 4 predicted proteins | sample EllFjometagen133_FD_203162 | JGI IMG/M metagenome (GOLD analysis project Ga0307992, IMG submission 203162) | Marine microbial communities from Ellis Fjord, Antarctic Ocean - #133 | ecosystem: Environmental > Aquatic > Marine > Unclassified | place: Southern Ocean | collected 2014-10-08
TTAGACCCACCCTCTGGGCATTCTCTTTTTTTGTTTACGCGATTTGTAAAATAGTGCAGGAACGCCTTTGATTTTAAATAAAGCTTACGATAGTAATACCACAAATCCGATATGCATTCTTCTCGCCATTTATATTTAAGCAAAAATAATGAATGCATATTACAGCTACCACACTCATGCTGACTTAAAAAATGCTACCCCCAACTAGCAGGTTTCGCTTTTAATAAATGCTACAGCGTATTTAAACTACACCAGCCTATCCGACAAAACTTAAGACTCTGTAATTCATATTGTAAAGCGGAAATAGATGGTGACCCCAACGGGAGTCAAACCCGTGTTACAAGAATAAGAATCTTGCGTTATCGTTTTTAATCACAAATTTCTAAAATTGCTACCCATTTTGCAACTCTTTCTGTATTAAATTAGACCTTAATCTATCCGGAGTTCCTCCATACAGATTTGGAGTCAAATCTGATTGCCAATATTCCTTTGTATCTACATCTATTATTGTAAGCTTGCCAGACCATCCTGCTCCAGTGTCAATATCCCAAATATTACAGGCATGGATCGGTTTCAATATATTATATAGTTCTGTTGTCGTGTGCCCAATAAAAATATCTTCATATTTCCCAACCTGTTCTTCCTGCCCTGATAAATGTTTCTTCCATGCCTTATCAAGCAAATCCCTATCCCAAACTAAAAGATGGGGATCATTTTTCTCTAATGGCATATCAGGATTAAAACCGGCATGAACAAACAGCTTATTCTCAATATTAAGCCAAAGGTGGCCATTCTTCAGAAAATCGATATGCTTCTTTGGCATAGGACCACCATTATATGAAGCCATTGTTTGATCTCCACCCTGGCTTGTCCAGATTTTCGGCTTATCACCCTGTAAAGCCCAGTCTAATGTCCACATATCATGATTACCAATGACTAAATCGCAATGCTTAATCTTCAAGAGCTCATCAAAACATTGCTTAACATCCGGATACCCATCACAAACATCGCCCATTACGATCAGGTGATCTTTTTTGTAATCAAATTTCGACCGTTCAAAGCATTGCATCACTGCTTTGTGCGCGCCATGAATATCACCGATGGCATAGGTTTTCACAATTCTGCCCTTCGTATAATATCACTAAATTTATCAAAGGCATCTTCTCTAACATTATCAATATACGTGTCCGGGCCGTTTTCCTGTTCTACAAAAAGAGGTCCCTTTGAATCAACACTGCTAAAATATTCAATAAGATTTTGCTTAACTTTCTTTCCTTCCTTCAGTTTTTTTATAAGCCCTACCATGTCATCAGTAAGTTGTTCCTTTTTAGAACTGAATCTCAACATATAATAAACATAATAAAGGTCTTTCCTCAGCTTTTCCTTATTCTGCCGCTCCACAAATGTAAGCATGCTATGGAAAGTAAACATCGATTCAGTCGGTATCTGAATAGCTCTATCATCCATTCTGACAGCTATCACGGAACCAAGCAGTAAACTGAAATGTTTAATCTTATTAATTTTGATAGCTGTACCTATAATTTTATCCACAGCATCTCTAGGTACCTTAGGATCGGTAATAAACTCGACTTCAGCTTTAAAATCTCCAGCAACATCTTTTACAATCGGGACAAAAGGAATCGTTCGATCCATCGAAACATGCCGCTCTCCATAACCCAGTCTTTGAACACAGGAAGAGATTGTATCTTTACCATTGAAATCCTGAGCACCAACACCAAAATCTATATCTCCTGTTGTTACCGCCATATTGGGAACATTCTTCCAGATATGCTTGGCATATATATAAGGCACCCAACCGCCAACAAGGACCAGATACGGCAAAAAAGCAGACAGATCATTAATTACTTTTATGAGAAGCTTGTTGTTCCCCTGGAATTCTTTAGACAATATTCTTACCTTCCTCTTTTAACGTTTTGAGCAAATACTCCGCGTGATCTCTGCCTCTCTGCGGAAAGTGATATAAATCTAAATAAAGCTGGAGATCCGAAACAATGTTGTAACCCTTTATTTTTTGAGTATTAAAAAATATGGCTTTTTTATAATAGGGTCTTATTAAGCAGAAATTCCCGCCTCTTTTTAATTCTTTCAGATCAAGTGCCTGTCTTAAATCTAACGAAGCATTTTTAAAGTTCTTTGCCGGTAAATAGCAGTATACTATTGGCGTATTGACGTAATGCGTAATTAAATTCGCACCTGTGTGAAGTGTCAACGCGTATGCCTGTTCTTCTTTTTTAGAGGTAAAATAGTTTTTTAGGCGGCTTAAAATATCTTCGCGCGCGGAATAATAGAGATATGATTCATTGCGTTCAAATTTATAGAGCTTTAGCCATTCTTCTATTAACTCCTCTTTATTCTGCAAGACGCTATAAGCAAGCCTTCCTGATCGAATTCCCCCGACAAAACCTTTTTGGCGTAATTCGAACAATACCGTAGCCGCACGCGCGCGTCCTACGCCAAACTCCTTCTCAAAATCTCTGGCAACCCATTTCCTATCAGGCAGAGATAACATCGCTCGTATAATAATTGTGGCTTTATCGCTTAAGAGTACATTCATTTTGATTACTCCTTTAATAAATGTCCGATTCTATTAAATGTCCACTATTTAGTGGACATTTCCTATCAGTGGACATTTTACCATTACTGGTTGTAAAGTCAAGTTAAATTGTTATATCGTTGGGACAGTCCTCATTTTTTACTGCTGCCTAAATTGCTACCTACTATATGAGAAGCATAGGGGAATAAAGGGGAAATTACAGAAGGGGGGCTATAAAACAAACCAGCTGTAATTCCTATATAACTATAGGAATTACAGCTGGTTATGCTACTGGTGACCCCAACGGGAGTCGAACCCGTGTTACAAGAATGAGAATCTTGCGTCCTAGGCCACTAGACGATGGGGCCAAAAATGAATTGTGATATATTTTAACTAAAAGTCAGAAAAATAGCAATCTTTTTTTAATATACCTCAAGAACGGTTCTTAAAGATATTCTTTCCAAATAAATCGGGACAGTGAGTTTTGTATGCCCACTGTCCCGATTAGAACTAAAACACTTTCCCGAATAATTCGGAAACTGTTTTGATTTATTTTATGCCCAGATCCTGGCAGCCTTGTCATGCAATATCTTAATCTCTATCTCGCTAAGTGTTGATACCGGCGCAACTAATATACTGATAACGTAAGCTGCGGGATTAGCTATAAATTCCTCTACTGTAGTGTGCAAAGGATTGCCGGTAATATTCTTCCACATAGCAAGAAACGCGCTTCTGTATGGGCCCGCTCCCCGTGATGTTACACCTACTTTGTTTAATATAAGCTGGGCTTTTACAAGCATCGCAAGTTGTGAAAATGGCACATATTGTGAATTATCCGCATTATTTATAATAAGTGTATTTTTCACGCCTAATGCGTTATTTACATTAGCTGCTATATTGCTTTGACTCTCAGTTAACAATACAGCAATATTATTAAGCGAAACTTTTACCTCGATTTCGTTGTACCATAAGAGTGTTTTACCATTTTTAATATCTCTGATTACTTCGAGTGGGTTATCACTAACAATTGTTACAACTCCAAGGTTCTCTTGAATTGCGATAATCTCATCTCTTGCCATTGAAACCTGGTGTGACATAGCAGTTGTTGCAGGCAATATCATTACACGCGGGGTGATATCCTCTGTTAATTTGCTATCATTTGCATATGTAATCGTCTCTATATTACTTATATGCTGTTCTATCTGATGTAACATGCTAACAATATTTTTTAATGCCGCTTTGTCATCCTGTGATATAGCTGAATCAGGATTGCTTAATATTTGCATCGTGTCTTCATCAAGCCTCTCATATAATTTTTTCTGTATATCCAAAAATACCTCTTTAGTCTCAGAAACAGCTGATGTAGACCATTTACCAAAATCAGCAAGGGCTTGATCAAATCTCTCTTTAATCACACTGATTTCTTTGATATTCCTATGCATAGCAGCTATCTTTTCTGCTCTTGACTTAAGAATAGTACCGCTTGAAGAGCTCTTAGGCATTGCTGGCTTATTATTGGAAGACAATTTCACCATACCTATTACATAGGCTTCGTCGTCTGCGCTATAATCAATAGGGTCATCAAGGTAGGTCGTTGTAACCTCTCCAAACTCTGCCTGCGCGTAATTTCTAAAATGTGCCAGAATCTTCTCAAGCTCATTGGCTAAAGCAGTACTTGGCACCGTTTTTAACATCACGCCAACTCTTGCAGGCATACAACTTAATTTACCTAATTCTCTCCTCGTGTTAAATAACTTGGTAAGATTTCTATCAAGTGTCAATGTCGTGCTTATCTCTGCCTCTGTTAAACCAGAAACAGTTTTAGGTACTGCCACCTCTTTTACATCGTAATTTACCATAGCTGTTCTTAACATGGCCTTTGCTCTTGCCAAAGCGACTTGATAGCTTCTCTCATTTATGTTAATCAAAGGCTCATAACTGCCATCCCAGCGCCTCACATCTGTATGGTGATCAAGGTTAGCTAACGCGAAGTTCATTAGGAGAAGTTCATCATCAAATTTGACAAATGAGATATTTCTCTTATTCAAATAATCTTTAGCGACAATAAAATTATGTGAGGTAGATGCGCTCATACCAAGCTTAAACCCATCTTGGCCAGATACTAATCCGCATTGTCTGATAAACTCTATTGCCGCATCCAGAATATTTAAATCCTGTATATAATTAAACTGGATATCTAATCTTTCTTCTTTCACTGTTTGAAGAAACATCTCGAATATATCACCATAACCAGGAGAAATAGTCTTGGCAAGACCTCTTAAGTCTATTGGGACATTGAATACATTAAGTTCAAGCTCTGTTTCGCGCTTACCCCATTTAAGCTCCTCAAACGCCCAGGCATCCTGTTTTGATGTTCCAAAAGCCAGCGTAGCACCTTTTGGCAAGATCCTTCTATGTGTTGCTACCGCTTCCTTAGTAACCTTGTTTATCAAAGTCTTGACAGTATCAACGCCAAATTTGTCAAGAAGCTCTTTTACATCCCTATATATCTCATGAAATCTATTTTTTTGCAAAGGTATCCTCTGCTGTGATATTATCTTATCCAACTTTTTAATCTTCCTGCCGTCTTCTGTTGTCTCAATAACAGAATTCTCTATCTCACCTGTATAGAGCGCATAAAGAACCAGAGCAAGCGGATGCATGCCGATTATTTTGTAGATATCATCCATATCTACTGTTTCTACAGATATTTGCTTAGGTTTCGCAGAAAAATCCATATGCGCGTATGCTGTTTTGTCTTCGGTCTTCTCTATTACAAAAGAGATATTATTCTTTGTGTAGATCATTCCTCTTTCAAAATCAAAGACATATTGTTTTAAATCATTTAGCTTTTCATATATATCTTTCTTTATGATTATAGTAGGGATATTGCGCTTATTAAGCAATTCTTGCAAAGCTTTCAAATGCGCACCGTTTTTACCCGCAAGCACAACACCGCTTGCTTGAGCATCAAGTGTTTCGAGCAATATTTTATTATCAGGACTCATATCTGTTGACAATACCAGGATATCTCCTTCTGCCGCCTTAGGCGCGTATCTGACTTCTCTATTTTTCCCACCGTCTTTGTAAATAACACGCTCTGTAGTAAAATCATCTTCTGACCTGATAAATACCGCCCTCCTATACACAGCACCTTTTTTAAATAATGACTCACCCTCTGCCACAACCTCTGCTTTAACCGCGATATTGGCAAGTACACGTTGGATTGCCAATTGTGAATCCGCAAGCAACTTTACAGCCTTAGGAAACATCTTGATACTAGTTCCAGCAGAATCGAGCCTTGCAAAACCAGCCCTTGCGGCATCTATTGACTCGATATCTCCTGCATTTAAAAGGTTATTAAAATATTCACCACAACTACCTCTTTTATGACCGTATTTTTTAGCCACAAAAGCTCCATGTTCAATCGTGTCACCAACAGCTGGGTCACCCTCATAAAATACTCTTATACCCTTAACAATATCGCCATTGGGCATCAATATATCCATGTTGACATATCTTCCTTCATCCCTACTTCCCTTCACAGATTGTGTAAGGTCATTTGTACCATTAGAAAAATAGGTTACTATATCTTCATTAAACTCTTTCTTAACAGTCTCTCTGAAATCAGCCAGAATCTTAGCAAGTTCATCAGCTAAAAGAGCATTTATTAATAATTCAAACATTACGCCAACCTGCTTTGGTATGCGCTTTATCTTTCCTTCTCTTCTTAACTTAAGTAATCTGTTAAGGCCTTTTTTAAGATCAGATTCTATATCTAATTCCGGGTCGTCTAATACTCTTCTTATAAAAACAAACATAAATCCTAAATCACCTAAGCCACCTAATTTTTCAGCATCTGCTCTAGCATCTTCAAGAGCAAGAAGCTGTAAATCTATAGCTTCTATATTCTCGTCATGAACTTCCAGGCCTGTTCCTCTATCACCTATCATTGAGGCCTCTTCGTCATTATAGAATAGCTCCGCGCCATCCTGAGTCTTGAGGATCTCTCTCTTCTTTAAATCTCTTAGTCTTACCTGCACAACCTGTCCTGGTTTTGTAGTAGCAAGCATTTGTTTAAAATGGCTTGCAAGTTCGTAACGCAGATATTCTACTGCTGACGTAAAACCTTTATCATTTATCTTTTTGCTTATCTTAGATATCAAATCACGCCTACCCCTTATTTTAGCAACATCACTTCTCTGTCGCTCTGATAGTATAGATTCATCAAGTTCTTTAGCCTCTATTGCTAACATCCTGTCGTATGCATAAGAACCACGAAAATCAAGGCCTAATTCTATTAAGATCTCTTCTATTCTATCCAAACTCACAGAATAATAACCTACGCTTGTCTTTCCTTTCATATAAGGGTACATCTCAAGATCTACCGGAACTTGCCAGTTGTGATTCTTTGCAGCTTTCTCTCCTTCCATAGGAGAATTTGTAATAAGGCCGATATCTCCGCCATAATTACCCCAACGCTTTGGCTGAAAAGTGCTAAAAAAGCTGGTTATAGGAATCTCTACATCATAGACCTGGCCTTTGTTGCCATCTATTGTCAAAACAACCTGTTCACCGTTCTTTATTTTCTCAAGGAGCTCTAAATCATTAAATTCCGCTCCGCCTACTACACAATATCCAAATTGAATAGATATTATAATAGCATGCGCTGACCTACCACCCTGCAAAGTAACTGTCGCACCGCCATTCTCATCGACAAGCTTCATAATATCGTTAAAATTCGGATTTGTCTCAGGTGTCACCATTACTACATTTATTCCAGTTTTAATCATCGCCTTTATCTTATCAAACTGCCTGTTCAAAACATCTCTCTCCAAAACTCCGGCATGTTCTTCAACAAAAGCTCTTTTTAAATCACCCCTTGGTGAAGAGAAAATATTGACCCTGATTATTGTTGAGAGCACTCTCATCCTATTTTCTAAGTTATCCGTAACTTCAAAAAGTTTCTTTACTCCTATTATAAGAGAAGCTAAAGCTTCTACATTCAAAACATCTTTGTAAGCTTCGTTTATATCTCCTAAGGTATTTTCAATATCTAAATCTTTACTAATAACTCTTTCTAAAACGCGGGCTTTATCAAAATCGAAATTTTCTACATTAAAATCATCCTGTATACCAGTATCAACTATATCTCTGTTTTTTAATATTTTTTTTACAATTGCTGTCTTCTCATCTGTTGAATAAAGATTAGGATGTGCTCTTGGTATAAATTCCTTCAACGCGTCTGCAGCTGTTGCTTCCCATATCTCTTCTACTGCCTTTTTTACTCTGTTAGAAGATGGTTCTTCAACCCACACCGTTACGCCGCTTGCCGCGTTTTGAGTCTCAAAACCTTTTGCCTTCATATGCCCTTGCTCCTGCGCTGTGTCGGCTAAAAGGACTGCAGGTTCATTACCAGCATGTATAACAAAATCAGGGTCCTCGAAATCAAATCCTGATTTTATCGCGGAATCTCTTTTTTGCACTATAGAATATTTCATATTACCTTTTGTATCATGGTAATAGCAAGCCTCCATATCAACTGGGACAACCTGAGACCTTCCTTCATTATGAACTATATTAGCCTCCAATATCTTACCTGCTATCTCTATGGCTTCTTCATCTGAGACAACAAAATTTTGTCGCTGTTCAATAGGAGTCACTGTAAGATACTCTACGCCCTCTTCTGCTGTAATTGTTTCTTTCTTTTCATAATTTGTATCCAACCAGACCTCAACCTCTGTGCCTGGCTTAACACGTTTTAATGTAGCAAGCTTTGAACCGCACTCTTTTAATAATATAATCGCGTTCTTGGTATTTGGATTAATCAATATCTTGTAATGATCACTGATTATGGAGCCCTGTACAATAAGTTCTCCTCTGCCATCAGCAATATCATAATCTATGACAATCATATCATTGGCATTGCCTGTCCAGCCTGTTGCCTTGTTTACTGCGAAACCTACGATAGAATATTTGCTCGAACGCATGGTCTGTGTCTGTATACCACCTCCTATTCGTGCAGCGTCAAGGCAATCGATACGTACATCTCTTATTTCTGCTAAAGCTTTGTTAACAATATCATCTTTCGCGTTTTGGCCTTGCAACAGTTCCAATAACGTAAGAATTCTTAGGGTTGAAATATTTACAAATTCTTTTCTTGAACGCAGATCTTCTGAAAGATTAGCTTCTAGGTCCTCTATAATAGTATCAGTCGCGTAAAATATACCACCCACTTCAATGCGCGGCGTTATCTCTGCTAATTCCTTTAGCTTACCGACTAGATACTTAAGCTCATCTAGGCTCATCCTTGTAAGCAACCATGTATTGGTAGCTATCTTATCTCTATATTCCAAGGCCCTTCTAAGATATGCTGATGCCGCAACATCCTTTAAAACATCCAACATACCATCAGTCCCCATTGTCGGAATACTCGAACCGATACCGGCAGAGGGTATCCCTGGCCTGTCTTCTAAGCCTTGAGAGCTTCTGAATATAATCTCTATAGCTTCTGTATTAAGCTTATATGCTTCTTCTTTTGTCAATGCGTAGCCTTCACGGTCCGTTAGCTTTCTTGCCTCAAGCTTAAGCATGGTTTGCAGGTCTTCAGGCACATGAGTATCTTTTATCAATTGTTCAAACCTTGCCTGAGCAGAGGAGGTTGCTGTATTATTTTGAGGGTCAACTGTAAATCCTATCTCTCTCATCTTAGGAAGAAGGTTATTATACAGCCATACATACTTCTGGAACATAGATGTAACACCAAAAAATGGAGGTACCTCTAATTTTCCTTTTGAAAGCATAAGAGAATTATCTATCTTTCCTCCCAAAAGGCTTATATTGCCTATCCAGTCAAATTCATTATCATGGACAATAAACGCATCCGCGACCTTGGCAAAGAAGATTACTGATTTATAAAGATTACTTGCCTCTTTCTCTTTGTTCTCCTTAAACAGGTCATTGGCCTGTTCCTCGAGCTTTTGGAAGATGCCTATTAAACCTTTTTTTCCTATATCTTTTAAAAGCGTTTTCCTGTATTTACCTGCAAACTCTTCATAGACACCAGGCAGGTTACTCAACTCTGCGCTATCTAACCCCTTAATAATTGATTTAACAGTGTTACTTTTCATAAAGCTCTGAAGCATAACTTCAGACACTTCATCTGAGTCAGAACCTGCAGAGCTTGTTTTTGCTATGTCTGAACCTGGAGACTGAAGCTTTGCCTGCATCACAGAAACATCTAGTCCAAGGACCGCTGCCTGGGATCTTAATGTATCTGTCTGGCTTTTGAATTCTTGTTTTGATAGGTAGGATAAATTAGTGGATGTAGATAAGAACGCTATAATAATTAAGTATGATAGGAATTTGTTAATGCCTCTGGCCATTTAGGACCTCCTTGTTTTTTGTATTGATCTAGCAATCAATAATAATGAAGATATTTAATATTGTTTTAAAAAGTACTTATCACAAACTGATAATTGTTTTAGATATTACAATGAATTCACTAGCTTGTCAAGAAAAAAATAATTTATATTGCGGATTTATTTTTACAGGGCGGGGGCCTTATCTGCTATTTATGCTTTACGTTGTTTCACAACCGCTTTTACTAATTCAGCATTGGGTATTATTGTTACACCAGAAGTGGAACTTAACCTTGTTGTAACAAAATCTATGGATTCTATCTTTCCTGAAAAAGAATTTGCGCTCGCCTGTCTTCTCTATTATATATGTGAACCGAATATCTGCACAAAATTGGCAAACAACGGGAGTGAGGCAAGAATGCCTATCTGGCCGGCTTCAGCATGGAGCACCTTTAGCAGGAAACCTGTGAGAAAGATACCGCCTACCACAGAATCCATGATAGCGGAAAACGCGCCGTCTATTATGAAATAATTTAAAGCTTTATTCTGTAATCTCGCATCCATCCTCTGGCTTTCTTTATCTGTCTCCCG
>Ga0307992_1002477_pt1 | contig 10502 bp, 11 predicted proteins | sample EllFjometagen133_FD_203162 | JGI IMG/M metagenome (GOLD analysis project Ga0307992, IMG submission 203162) | Marine microbial communities from Ellis Fjord, Antarctic Ocean - #133 | ecosystem: Environmental > Aquatic > Marine > Unclassified | place: Southern Ocean | collected 2014-10-08
TATAGCCTCGGGATGCAAAAAGTTCTTGCTCGTCAGCACTGAAGGTAAAAGCAGCCCCACAGTCGGAACATTGGATCGACTTGTCCTGAAAACTCATTGGATGACCTCCTTTTTCAAATAGTTGGTTAGGACTTTCGGTCATCCAATATACGGATAGATCTAAAATATTTGATTTATCTTCTGATAACCTAGACTTAAACCACCAATAGCATTATACAACAGATTAATGTTAATTACAAATTATTAGCAAAAACAGAAACGGCCCCGCTATGTTAACGGCCATCGGGGGCATTTTAGCTTCAAAATTTGGTGGAGCTGGGGGGATTCGAACCCCCGACCTTTTGACTGCCAGTCAAACGCTCTCCCAATTGAGCTACAGCCCCACGCGGATAGATATAATTTAGCATAAAGCGGGCTGGCTGGCAAATCCTTGAGACTGAGCTATCCCGACATAAGCTACGTCATATTTGTCTTTAACGGATTCCTTTCATCTCAGTGAATACAGGCAATTGCGTGGCGATTAAAGGATGGGTTACAATACTAGCTAAAGAACGCCCTGGAGATATTGCGATGAGAATGAATAGAATGTCCAAAATGGCTATTGCTGTCCTGGCTGCCGGTACGCTTTTCCTGGCGTCGTGCACCTGCCAGGAGCCTGAGCAAGCGCCGGAACCGGCGGTAAAACCGAAGACCTACTCGGCACCCCCGGCGATGGTGATTGATACCGGCAAGGAGTATACCGCCACTATCGAGACCGAGCGTGGTAACATGATACTGGAGCTATTCGCCAGCGACGTCCCTAATACGGTAAACAACTTTGTCTTTCTCGCCAGGGAAGGCTTCTACGACGGCAGCACCTTTCACCGGGTAATGCCGGGCTTTATGGCCCAAGGAGGAGACCCCACCGGTACCGGAACGGGTAATCCGGGTTATAGATTCGACGATGAGTTCACCGGGCACACTCATGTTACCGGTGCTCTGTCCATGGCCAATTCCGGCGCTAATACCAACGGCTGCCAGTTCTTCATTACCTATGCACCGCAGCCCGGTCTCGACGGTAAGCATACCGTCTTCGGACAGCTCATCGAGGGGATGGATGTTCTGGAAAGCCTCACTCCCCGAGACCCCAGGCAGCATCCAAACTTCGAGGGCGACAAAATATTAGGGATAACAATTCAGGAAAGCTAAATACTCCGGGCTAAATGTTAGCTCTCCTTACGGAACATAGTAAGGTACTGAATCCCCATGGCGAACACCAGTTTGCTCTCGATGTGGAGTAGAGAAGTGCCTTCCGTAAACTTAACGATGCTCTTCGGTGTTAATCTTTGCAGGTGTATCTTCCTCGCCAGCAGAGGGTTTCGGTATTGCCTCATCGCAGCGCCGATGGCCTGCATTCCCTGGAACAACTCCCAGGGGTAGATAATAATAGCGGCCCCCCCCGGCTTGAGGACTCTGGCAACCTCGGAAAAGAACTGCTCCAGGTTCGGCAGGTGTTCAATCGTATGCAGTGAATAGACTTTGTCAAAGCTGCCTTCGGTAAAGTCAAGGTTAGTAATATCACCGTACTCTACCTTGGGGGTAACCGCATTTTCTAAGGAGTCTTCGCTTATATCCACGCCAATTACACCCTTGGTATAGTCCTCCATTGCTTTAACGTAGAAGCCCCGACTGCAGCCCATGTCCAGGACCTTCTCTTCCTCTCCGGGGTTGAGGTACTCCAGCAGGACCTTAAAGAGGGCGGAGTTGAAGTTGAACGCCATCCGGTAGCCTGCCCCCGGTTGGACGGTCTCAGTAGGAGCTTTCCCGCTGGAAGACGGGATGTTTTTGCTATCAACACTACCTGGATCATCAGGCCTGGGCAAGGTGTTCCTCCTAAATTAGATGATTCTCCTATGATGGACTGCTTGACGTCCGGCACGGTAAGTAACTAAGTGTTTGCTCAACATCACGATTAATTGCGGTGCGGCTTACTCTGCGCCAACCCGTCTGCGGCAGACGGCCCCCACTTCTATCAGGTGGCACCCCTGTATCTTCAGGATTTCCAGGCCGCTGGCTTCCAGTTGCCGGATAAATTCCTCTCTGGAGAGGGCGACTTCATCACTATATATCCACAGGTGCAGCCTCTCCAGGAGTCCTCTCCAAAACCGGTAGGTTAGACTTGGGGTGGGCACCAGGATTATCGCAATCCCGCCCGGGGCAAGCAGGTCGCGGTGAAGGCGAATCAGCTGCCGCTGCTCTTGCGGGGTATAGTGTTCGAGAAGCCCCTGGGAGTGAACGATATCATACCTTTCCTCCAGATCAAGGCTGAACAGGTCCCTAAGCAGGAACTCCTTCTCGCATTCAAGGAAGGACATTCTTCTTTCCGTATCCTTGATGACACCGGCATTGGCATCAACCAGGGTTACCTTGGTCGCCGGATACAGCCTGGTCATCTGCAGAGTATGGTAACCGGTACCGCAGCCCAGCTCGACTATCTTAATCGGCTTACTGAAGCTGAAACCATCAAGCAGGCTGGCGTAGGCCCGCCACACCGTCCAGAGGAACCTCTGGCTGACCCGGACGCGCTTGTGGTATCTGTCCCAGTTGGTAGCAACCCTTTCCATAAATAACTCCTTGTCAACCTATTTTTAGGATATACCTGGTATGCTGGGAATATCAGGCATGTTAAACAAACCCAGCCAGCGCAGAAAAGAGCCCAGGCCGAGATAGCCACAATAGGCAATGGCAACAGCCTTGACCGTCTGGCCCGCCCAGCAGGCAAAGGAGAATTTTACCAGGCGGAAGCGCATTGTTCCCATACTGATTGCCATCGGCGTGAAAAAGGGGTTGGGCAACACAGATAATACAAACACGGCCAAGGTACCCCTCTGGTGGGCGAAATGCATAATCCGGTGCAGCTTTATCCGCCTCAGGAACCGTGACCATCGGGAAGAGTACGCCTCATCGGCCGGGTCCGAGATGTCAAAGTGGGGGAGGAAGCGGCGCCCACCGCGGCCGGTCAGATAGAGAAGGGTGCCCCCGGCACCGAGCCCTGCTCCGGTGGCTACTCCCACCAGTACCGGTTCTAATACGCCACCGAGGGTAAAGGTGAATATCATATACGGGACCGGCAGCGGGATACTGTAGCCGCTAGCCAGTGCCATAAGAAAAAGGCCTAAATAGCCATACCTCTGGAAGCGGAGCACATATTCCCAGTGATAGACAAGAAGAATGCAGGCAACGACAATCCCGGCGACAAAACAGACACCGACAATATACTTCTTCCGGTTCGAACTCTTCCCTGCTTCTGTACTAGTTGCTTCCGTCATCAAGCATTTCCTGTCCGCGTGCCTGCCTTGGCTGCCCTTCCAGTGGAGAAGATCAGCTTATCATCGTTTAAGCCAACAATAATCTCATCACCTTCGCTAAACTCCCCCTCAAGTAGCTTGCTCGACAGCGGGTTCTCTACATACCGTTCGATGGCTCGCCTTAGCGGCCGCGCCCCATAGGCCGGGTCGTAGCCCTCCTTAACCAGCCAGGACTGGGCGTCTTCAGTCAGCTCTATCATCAACCCACGTTCACTGAGCCGCTGTTGCAGGTTCTTGACCAGCAGCTCAACGATGCTCCCGAGTTGCGCCTCGGTTAGCTCATGGAAGACGATAATCTCATCTATTCGGTTGATGAATTCGGGACGGAAGGTCTTCTTCACCGCCTCCATCACCTTTCCCTTCATACGCCGATAGCTCTGCTGTCCGCTTTCCTCTTCGCCTTTTTGTCTACCGAAGCCGAGGTCCATCCCCTGTCTGATGGACTCGGCGCCGGTGTTGCTGGTCATAATAATGATGCTGTTCTTAAAATCTACCGTCCGCCCGTGACCGTCGGTCAGCCGTCCATCGTCAAGAATCTGGAGGAGTATGTTGAATACCTCCAAGTGAGCCTTCTCTATTTCATCGAGCAGGACTACCCGATAGGGGCGCCGCCGCACGGCTTCGGTAAGCTGTCCGCCCTCTTCATAGCCGACATAACCCGGTGGCGCTCCGATAAGACGGGATACAGTGTGTTTTTCCTGGTACTCCGACATATCCAAGCGTACCATAGCACTTTCGTCATCAAACAGGAACCAGGCTAGAGTACGGGCCAGTTCTGTCTTGCCGACACCGGTAGGACCCAGGAACATAAAGCTACCGATGGGCCGCTTGGGGTTCTTCAGTCCGGCACGGCTCCTGCGAATGGCTTCGGAGACGGCGTTTACCGCCTCTTCCTGGTTGACCATCCTATCGTGAATCCGCTCCTCCATATGGACCAGCTTCTCTACTTCACCCTCTAGCATCTGAGAAACCGGGATCCCTGTCCATTTCGAGATGAGCTGGGCGATACCCTCTTCGTCAACCACTTCGTCAATCTTTTCCTTTTGCAGCCAGTCGTTCTTGGCACGGTTGTATTCGTCTTCCTGCCGTAGTCTCTCTGCCTTAAGCTGAGCGGCCTGCTCGTAGTCCTGCCGCTGGGAAGCCGCCTCCTCCTCATTATTCAGCTGCTTTACATGCTGCTCCAGTGACTTTACCTCCGGTGGGGCACTCTCGGCATCGATACGTATCTTGCTGGAGGCTTCATCAATCAGGTCAATCGCCTTGTCGGGTAGAAAGCGGTCGGAGATATAGCGCTGACTCAGCCGGGCGGCTGCCTCCAGAGCCCCGTCGCTTATCTTAATCTTGTGGTGTGCCTCATAGCGGGGACGGAGCCCGCGCAGCATTTCAATGGTCGCCTCAATGCTGGGTTCGCCAACGAACACCGGCTGCAGACGCCGCTCCAGAGCCTTATCCTTCTCGATGAACTTACGGTAATCGTCGAGAGTAGTCGCACCGATACACTGCAGTTCACCGCGCGCCAGCGCCGGCTTGAGCATATTGCTGGCATCAATCGCTCCCTCGGCGGCTCCGGCGCCGACCACGGTATGGATTTCATCAATGAATAGTATTACCTCACCCCGCGACTGACGGACCTCATCCATCACTGCCTTGAGCCGCTCCTCGAATTCACCGCGGAACTTGCTGCCGGCAACCAGGGCTCCCATATCGAGGGCCACCACCTTCCGTCCTTTAAGAGAGTCAGGAACATCATCGGCAGCAATCTTTTCCGCCAGTCCCTCAGCAAGGGCCGTCTTGCCGACCCCGGCATCACCGATAATCACCGGGTTATTCTTGGTGCGGCGGATAATTATCTGCATTACCCGCTTGATCTCCTCTTCGCGGCCAATGACCGGGTCGAGCTTCCCCTGACGGGCAAGCTCGGTCAGATCGCGGCCGTACTTTTCCAGGGAGCGGTATTTACTCTCAGCCCGGGTGTCGGTAACCCGGTGACTACCACGGAGCTTCTGGAGAGCAGCATAAACCCTCTCCTGATCAATACCCAGCTGGTGCAGGATACCCGCCGCCTTACCCTTCTCCTCTGTAGTCATGGCAATAAAGAGATGTTCGGTGCCGATAAATTCATCCTTGAGTCTGGCCGCTTCCTCACCAGCCTTGGTTATCAGTTGGGCAACCTGCGGTGTCTCATAGATCTGACCCGTTTCATAAGCAACCCGGGGAGACTGCTCCAGCACCGCTTCAACCTGCTGTCTGGCTGCTTCAAGGTTAACCCCAAGCTCTGTCAATACCTCGCCGACCAGACCCGCCTCCTGCCGGAGCAGTGCCAGCAGGATATGCTCGATATCCCGCTGACTGTGGTGGTACTGGCGGACTATCTCCTGGGATAAAGCCAGTGCCTCCTGTGCTTGCTCGGTAAACTTTTCCTGTCTCATACGCCATCCACCTCCCTCAAGCTCCTCAGATAGGCTTCTGTCTCCTCCAAGCGGTTCTGTAGCTCAGATATCCGCTTTAACATCCTCAGAATAACCTCTATTCCGGCCAGGTTGACCCCCAGGTCACTCATCAGTGTCTTTGCCCGACGCAGTAGTACGATATCACTATTGGAATATAGGCGGATATTGCCACGAGACCGACACGGCTCTATTATGCCAATTCTCTCATAATAACGCAACGTGTGAGTCCGAACGCCAATCATCTTGGCAGCAATACTTATTGCATATCGGGGTTCACTCTCCTCTGAATTCATAGCAACCTCACCGCTTAGTTTGGTCTGAGTTCACTTAGCTGCTTAAACAGCTCCTTCTCTCTATCTGATAGTTTGGTTGGTAGTGTAACGTTCACCCTGGCCAGCAGGTCGCCGTAGGACAACTTACCTAGGTGGGGCATACCCTGTCTCGACAGACGAAAGGTACGTCCGTTTTGAGTCTCCGGCGGAATCTTTAGCGACAGCTTGCCCTTTAAGGTAGGCACCTGAATCTCTCCTCCCAACACCACTACGGTCAGCGGAACGCCAACCTCTACATACAAGTTATCACCGCTGCGCTGAAACTGTGAGTGCGGCTTAACCGATATCACCAGATAAAGGTCGCCGTTAGCTGCGCCACCGTAGCCCTGACCTCCCTTGCCGGCAATGCGTACCCGTGACCCATCCCTGACCCCAGGTGGAATCTTGACCTCAAGACGCTTCAGCCGAGGCACTACCCCCGAGCCGCGACATGCAGAACAGGGTACACCCTGTATCAAGCCGGTACCCTGGCAACCGGAGCAGGATTCATTGGCCTCGATACCCAGGATGCGGGTTGAGCCATGATAGGCTTCTTCCAGGGTTACCTCTACCGGGTGGTCGATGTCCTGGCCTCGTCTTGGCCGGGTCTGGCGACGGGAGGTTTTGCCACGGGTGCCCCTGAATAGCTCATTGAAGATACTACCTAAATCAGCTTCTTCGAAGTGGGCACCGGCACCACCCTGACTGAAGTCCCCGGACGGTGCCTGGTAGCCTGCCTGAGCAAACTGGTCGGCATGCTGCCACTGGTCGCCGAAACGGTCATATTTCTTTCTTTTCTCTTGGTCGGAGAGCACCTCGAAGGCTCCGTTTATCTCCTTAAACCTAGCCTCTGCCGACTTATCACCGGGGTTAACATCGGGGTGGTGCTTGCGCGCCAGCTTACGGTAGGCCTGTTTTATCTCCTTCTCGCTAGCATCCCGCTTGACCCCTAAAGTCTGATAGTAGTCTTTGTCTGCCATAGCTCTCCAAATACCAGCCAGATTACAGTAGTATTATAGGTTGTCTCAAGAGATATGTCAATACTGGATTAACAAAGTTAACAAAATACTATAAATGTCCATTGAAGGTCTACTGGTGTTGCCTGGTTTTTCTTGAGTGCAAACCACAAATTACTAATGTTATAATTCATCCACAGGAATTTACTCTAATAAAGAAAACCACCCTTGAAGGAGCATGGCCAGCTTGAAGCAAAGCAGCAAGGTTCAAATTCTAAGAAACTCCTCTATTTTCTCCGGCTTGAATGATGACGAGATCAACCAACTGGCTGACCTTTCCATCGAGTATAGTTTCATGCCAAACGAGTTCGTTTTCTGGGACGGTGATGCCCCTGAATGGTTCTACATGGTCGCCGAGGGCAAAGTGAAGGCTATTAAACACTCCTCCCTGGGAAAGGAGTTTATCATCGCCTTTTTCGGCCCCGGCGAAATGTTCGGTGAGGTGGCTGTCTTTGAGGGTGAACCCTATCCCGCTTCAGCTCAAGCTGTAGCTGAAACCAAAGTATTAGGCATCAGAAGAAAGGGATTCCTATCCTTTCTTGCTAACCGCCCCGAGGTAGTCCTGAAGATTGTTAGCATCCTCGGCGGGCGACTCAGGGATGCCCAGGACCGGCTTAGAGACCTTGCTGGGGAGAGGGTTGAACAACGCATTGCCCGGATACTGCTTATGCTTTCGGCAAAGATTGGCCCTACCCTCCCCTTTACCCGGCAGGAAATCGCCGACATGGCGGGAACCACTATCGAGACAGCCATCAGGGTAATGAGTCAACTAAGGGATAGAGGCATTATCAGTTCTGCTCGCGGCCAAACAATCATCCTTGATAAGACCAAGCTGAGATTGTTGAGCGAAGGCCATCCCCAAGTCTAAGCCACGGCCAAAGACTCTCTTGACATTACTATTTAGTGCAGCCTTAGGTATTCCTTTCGGAGAATTACCAGCCTGTATGACTTAAATCATAGCCAATGAGCAGGATTTAGCTTTATTATGGTGTTGTGGTACCATACACAAGGCAGCTCCCAGCTATATTGCGGAGAAAAAGGAGGAGTAATAATGATGAAACCAAGAGAGATGAAGCCCGGGGTCTACTCAGTAGGAGTCATTGACTGGGACCGGCGGTTGTTCGATTCGCTGGTGCCACTACCTGATGGCACGAGTTATAATTCATATTTAATTAAGGGTAGTGAGAAAACAGCGCTTATTGACACCGTAGACTCTACGATGCAAGACATGTTGATAAACCACCTGAGTGAACTCGGAGTTAAAAGTATAGATTATGTTATTGCCAACCATGCTGAACAGGACCATTCCGGTGCTATCCCCCAGGTACTGGGGAAATACCCTGAAGCAAAAGTGGTATGCACACCCAAGTGTAAAGGCATGCTCATTGACCTGCTTATGATTCCAGAGGAAAAGTTCATAACGGTCAACGATAAAGAGACCATTTCATTGGGTGATAGAACCCTGGAGTTCATCCATGCCCCCTGGGTTCACTGGCCGGAGACAATGCTTACCTATCTGAAGGAATATAAGATACTCTTCCCTTGTGATTTCTTCGGCTCCCACCTGGCCACAACCGACCTGTATGTCAGGGATGGAGGGCAGGTCTACGAAGCTGCCAAGAGATATTATGCGGAAATCATGATGCCCTTCCGAGCCTCTATCCAGAAGAACCTGGAGAAGGTAAAGGACTACGCGATTGACATTATTGCTCCCAGCCACGGCCCCATGCACGATAGTCCAGAGTTTATACTGAAGGCCTATCATAGCTGGGCATTTGACGAGCCAAAAAACATCGTGGTACTGCCCTACATTTCGATGCACGGCAGCACCCGCAAGATGGTGGAATACTTTGTCGGAGCTTTAGTCCAGAGGGGCGTGACGGTGAAACAGTTTGACCTTGCGGTAACCGATATCGGGAAACTGGCCATGGCGCTGGTGGATGCAGCCACAGTTGTTATCGGGACACCTACTGTTCTCGCCGGTCCGCACCCGAATGTTGCCTATGCTGCCATCCTGGCAAATGCCTTAAGACCCAACCTCAAATTTATCTCCATCATCGGTTCTTATAGTTGGGGAGGTAAGGCAGTTGAGCAACTGGCTGCGATGATTCCCAACCTGAAGGTAGAAATACTGGAACCGGTGTTGGGCAAGGGCTTCCCGAAGGAAGCTGATTTCAAGGCACTGGATAATCTGGCAACTACTATCGCCGAAAAACATAAAGGGCATAACTCTGTTTCATAACATTATTCTTTTGCAAAAGAATATTTTTTGTTGTATAATGCATCCGGTGGTTTTAGTCTAGGTTATCACATACTTTGTTAAATTACTCTGGATTTACTCGGAATTTACTCAAGCTCTGGGTGACCATAGAACTAGCCAACTAATTAAGAGAGGGGGTCAGCTATGAGTTTTGAGGACAAGTCAATCCAGTGTTCTGACTGTGGGGCTACTTTTACCTTCAGTGCTGAGGAACAAGAATTCTTCGCTTCGAAAGGCTATACCAACGATCCTAAGCGCTGTCCTTCTTGTCGTCAGGCAAGAAAGACGGAGCGTTATGGGGATAGTGACTATGGTGCCCGGCCGCGGCGCCAGATGTTTCCTGCAGTATGCGCTGAGTGTGGTAAAGACACCGAAGTACCGTTCGAGCCTCGTGAAGGTAGACCAGTCTACTGCAGTGAGTGCTACAGCAAAGCCAAACTAAGGGAATAAAGCTATTGTAACCTGAGGACATATGCAGGTTGGGGACACCCAGCCGGTGTATGTCCTTCGGGTGTGTTGGAGTGTTATGCCATTAGAAGTTTCGGTACGTGAAGGTGAGACCCAGGACTCCTTATTGAGGCGCTTTCAACGAATGGTGCAGATGGGTGGTATCCTTCGTGAGGCGAAATCCCATCGTTATTTCCTCTCCAAGAGAGACACTGCCCGTCTGAAGGTAAAAAAGAACGCCAAGCGGAAAAGAACTGGCAGGTAAGGTAATACCAGGGCGAACCGGATGTTACTTCGCCCGGTGGGTTGTTTACCTGATGTGCTGATGGCAGCGGCTGATACTGTTATGTAAAGAGAAAAGGACACCGAAGAGGTGCCCTTTTTTTTGATTACACTTCAACCGGAGATCTTTTCTTCTTCTCTAAATCGGCGCCTCCGGTAGATGAGTATAAATATGCTTGCTGCAAGCACCACTATCGAGAGTATCTGTGCCTGGCTCAAACCGAAGGCAAAGTACACATCGGCATCACGCAGGAAGCCGATGCCGATGCGCCAGGCTGAGTACATAATGAAATAGACCAAGAACACCGAACCAGCTGGCTTGAGGCGACCCGTAAGCCTGAGTAGTACTACGAAGCAGACAAGGGCAAATACGATTTCGTAGGCCTGAG
>Ga0307992_1002478_pt1 | contig 10495 bp, 12 predicted proteins | sample EllFjometagen133_FD_203162 | JGI IMG/M metagenome (GOLD analysis project Ga0307992, IMG submission 203162) | Marine microbial communities from Ellis Fjord, Antarctic Ocean - #133 | ecosystem: Environmental > Aquatic > Marine > Unclassified | place: Southern Ocean | collected 2014-10-08
AGGTGTTTAGATGGTTAAGTACGTAGTAATGCTATTAGGTGTTATTTTTGTTGCGTTAGGTGTTATGGGAGTAGTTGCTTGGTGGCCCAACTTTCTTATAGTGTTAAAAGGTGGAGGTTGCCCTTTTTTAGCTTTCATCGGTGCTATTATGGCAATAGCTGCAGTAGGTGAAATTAGAGATGCTATAGCTAGAAAGAAAGAAGAAAGTAAGGATTCTCAGGAAGAGGCAGAGCCAGAACCAGCTGCATCTCAAGAAACAACAGAGCAGAAAGAACAGCCTCAAGAAGAGCAGAAAGAACAGCCTCAAGAAGAGTCTAAGCAAGAATAAGGATAGATTAATTAAGATTTTTTAGCAGGGGGGTAATCAAAAAACCCCCTTTTTTTTATTTTTAAGTTATGAAAGTAGCTATTAAACATATAGAAGAAATATATCAATTTTTAGATAATACCGAGATTTATCTTGTCGGTGGATTCTTAAGAGATTTAATATTAAACACAGATAGAGAGTCTTTTGATTTTGATTTTGCTTTATCAGGTGATGTTAAGTCAATATCTAAGAGATTTGCAAAAAGTATAGGTGGAAGTTGGGTTAGTCTTGACGAACTTAATCAGACTTACAGAGTTGTTATAAAAGAAGATCGTATTATTCAGTACGACTTCTCTGCTTTAAGGGGCGATAGCATTATAGAGGATCTAAAGAGCAGAGATTATACTATTAATGCTTTAGGGCTTAAGATAGAGAGAGGAAGTTTAGATATTAATAATCTAATAGATCCTTGCGGCGGATTAAACGATCTAAATGAGCGGATAATTAGAGTTATTCATGAAAATAATTTAGTATCTGATCCTTTAAGAGTTCTAAGAGGGGTGAGCATAGCAAGTTACTTAGATTTTGATATTGAACCTTTAAGCTATGAGTTATTAAAGAAACATTCTAATCTCATTGATAGTGTCGCTAAAGAGCGAGTGAGTTTAGAACTATTTAGATTATTTAAAAATAGTTTTTCTTATAAATATGTTCATATTTTACATGATCTTGGAATTTTAAATATTGTATTCTTAGGTTGGGCGAAGCTCTCTAGCCCAGATCCTGGTCCATACCATCATCTTCCAGTAGATCTTCACTCTATAGAGAGTTTAAAAGAGCTAGAGTCTTTGTTAAAAGAGTTATCTAAAAACAAAAGAATAAAAGAGTATTTAAATGAGAAAATAAGAGAGGATAGAAGGAGAATTGACATCTTAAAACTTGCGACATTGCTTCATGATATCGGCAAAGGTCCGGCTTATTTTGTTGATAATGATGGCAAGATAAGATTTACCGGTCATGAGAAGCTGGGCAGAGAGATGTTTGATGATATTGCTTTACAACTTAAGCTTTCCAGAAAAGAGTCTATGATGATATCTGAGATGATCTATTATCACCTAAGGCCTGGTTGTCTTATTGAGTGTATCAATGAATCTAAGAAAGCAAAATTTAGGTATTTTAGAGACACGTCTCTAGAAGCTGTATCAATTATGCTGTTATCTATAGCAGATAAGAGTGCTACCTGTGGAGAGTTGTCTGACTCAGATGATATAGCTAATCATAAGAAAATACTACTTGATTTAATTGAAGAGTACTTCAATAAAAGTGAAGAGATAACACCGCCTAAATTAATAAATGGAAATGATGTAGTAAGAGTTTTGAAAATAGAACCGTCCAGAAAGATAGGCCAGATTTTAAGAGATGTTCAAGAGAAGCAGGCGCTGGGCGAGATAAAGACAAAAGAAGAGGCTTTAGAGTATGTAAAGAGTATTTATTTGCAATAAAAGTTTTTTATTCTTACAATCTTATAATTATGGAGAGGTGTGAGAGCGGCCGAATCAAAACGACTGGAAATCGTTTGACTTGAGAAATTAGGTCCCTGGGTTCAAATCCCAGCCTCTCCGCCATTAAATTTTAGATTTCCTTAATTAAATGTGTTGCAGGTATTTTTGTTTGATATAAAATGTTTCAAAAGAAGAATTGATAAATGTCAAATCATGTATTTGTAGTAACTACTTTGGATGGGTTTATTGCTGATGTTGATGGTGGAATAGATTGGTTAACAGAGGTTCCAAATCCCGATAAGACTGATTATGGATATTCCGAGCTTATGGAAAATATTGATGCTTTAGTGATGGGACGAGGTACTTTTGAGAAAGTTTTGACCTTTGGTGAGTGGTTTTACGCTAAGCCAGCTTTTGTTTTAAGTAGTAGTCTTACTGAGGTTCCTGAAAACTTAGCTGGTAAGGTAAAAATTATCAAAGGGGATATATTAGATGTGGTGCAAATCTTGAGTCAGCAAGGGTATAAGAATTTATATGTTGATGGTGGCAAATTGATTCAGGGTTTTTTGAAGGAAGATTTAATAGATGAACTTATTATTAATAGAATCCCAATTCTTCTTGGGAACGGGATTCCTTTGTTTGGTGAAATTGACCAAAGACTCAAATTTAAACATACAAAAATGAAAGTATTTAACGATTCTCTTGTGATGAGTTTCTATTCAAGAGACAGAGAGGCTTAATTAAGCAATTTTGCTTAACAAATTGCTTGCTTCGTCTGATAGACAATATTCCCTAAATTACTCCAAAAAGTTGCGAAACTTGTTCTCTTGAGGGAGGTTTTGTGCCCAAACTGCGCCTATCTTACACTGAAACATCTGCATACAAATATAAGCTAAACGCTAAAATGGAACAATCCGTACTCGGTAAATCTTTGATAGATAAGAAGTCTATAGCCTAGTCTATTGAAAAATAATATAATGGATTAGGTTAGATCTCTCTGATTAGATTGAGAAAAAATTTGCAATGTGGTAGTATAAGAAAAAAAATGAATAATAGTTCTTGGTTTTCTCAGATTTCATTTAAACAACGAGTCTGGTTGTTTACAACCATAGTAGGAATGCTTATTGTTGTAGTTCTTGGAATTTTGTTGAGCTCACCAGGGAAATCAATAGAGTCAATTGATTTTAACATTAATATGTCTATCCAGGAGATTGCTTTTCAGCTTGGAGTTACAAGTAAAGGTTTTGCTCGTGAACTTGGATTACCTATTGATATTTCTAAGAAAAAACCTCTCAATTTACTAAAGGTAAGAAATAAAAAACTTCATCATGCTGTTGAGCACATCTTTTCTCATCGCGATAGTATGCTTAAATATTATATTTATGTAGCGCTAGCGTTATTTAGCTTTGTTTTTCTGACTAAATTAGGGCGGCCAGATAAGTCTGATATTAAGCATAGATATAAATGGTATCCTAGAACTCCCTATATTATTTCTCTATTATTTTCTGTGATAGTGGCTGGATTTATTCTCGGTAAATCACCTAACCCGATGGAGGGAGTAGTTAAAATATTTAAATTAATGGTAGGGATTTATCCGGATCCAATTGCTAAAATAATTGTTTTCATTTTTTTCATCATATTAGCTATTGTTGGCAATAAGATAATTTGTGGCTGGGTGTGTCCTTTTGGTGCTCTGCAGGAACTTATCTATAGCATTCCAATTTTACGAAAAACTAAAAAGATAAAACTTCCATTTATATTTACAAATACAATTCGCATAGGCTTGTTTATTACTATGCTTCTTTTTCTGTTTGGAATTGTTGGAGAGTGTAAAGGTTTTGTAATTTATCATTATATCAATCCGTTTAATTTATTTAATTTTGATTTTGAAACAGTAAGTATTTTATTAACAATCTGCATTGTTTTGCTGGTATCATTTGCTGTCTACCGTCCGTTTTGTCAACTTATTTGTCCTTTTGGCTTTATTTCTTGGATAGCTGAGCGATTTAGTATTTTTCGTGTTCGAATTAACAGAGAAAAATGCACTCAATGTGGTGCTTGCATAGAAGCATGTCCTTTGGAGTCTGCAAAAGGCTTGGTTGAAGGTAAGATGTTTCCGGCCGATTGTTTCAGCTGTGCACGTTGTTTGAATGTTTGCCCAGCTGATGCTATTAAATATGACAAAAAATAAAGCACTCACAGTGTCGGTCTAAACAAATATAGGTTCATTATATAATGATTGGCTTTTGTAAGTCAGTAAATTTTCAATTATTATAAAAAGCTATAGATAGAATGTATTAAATTCTGTGTCTAAAATGCGCCTATCTTAGACCAAGATATTTGCATATAAATGCATGCTAAATGTTAAGATGTAGCAATCTGTACTCTATAAATTCTTTACAAATAAGAGGTTTATAGTATAGTTTATTGATATGTAAAAAGGTTCGAATTTTAATATAATAGAGTCAATCTTTCTATTGTGTTTTAATAGGTTAAAGGCGGTTATTATGAAAAGTAATTTTAAATATATTTATGGTCCGGTATCTTCTTGGAGGCTTGGTTCTTCTTTAGGAGTTGATCCCCTGTCTCAAGATAATAAGATTTGTAGTTTTGATTGTATATATTGTCAGATAAAAGAACCGAGCTTGTTAAGCCTAGAAAGAAAAGTTTTTGTAGAGACTGAATTAATTGCTGATGAATTAAAAGCTTTACCTTCTGGATTAGATATTGATTATGTAACTCTATCAGGTAGAGGCGAGCCTACCCTAGCTTTGAATATCAAAGATATAGCGAGAGCTGCAAAGAGTATCTTGGGTCAGCCCACTGCACTTCTCACTAACTCTACTATGCTTTCAAGGGAGGATGTTAGAGATGACATCTCCGATATTGATTTTGTAATAGCTAAACTAGATGCCTCTAGCGATAAGTATCTAAAAGTTGTCAATAGACCTGATCAAGATTTGAATTTTTTAAGTATACTAAAAGGAATTAAAAAATTTAGAGCTAATTATAAAGGAAAATTTGGAATTCAGATTATGTTTTTAAATTCAAATAAATCTGAGGCTAAAGGGATAGCGCAAGTTGTATCAGAATTAAGTCCAGATGAAGTTCAACTGAATACCCCTTTACGTGATTCTAAAGTTAAAGCTTTACCAAAAGAAGAGATGGATAAGCTTGCGGTATTTTTTAAGGATTTTAATACGGTATCTGTTTATGATAAAGAGAGAAAAAAAGTAGAGTCAATTAGTAGAAAAGATACAATGAGGAGAAGGGGAAAACATTATGATAGCTGATATAACACATCTAGAAACTAAAGAGAGTGGAGTGGTTGTTGAGATAAGAGGCGGCGTTGGTTTAATTGAGCGTCTTCAAAGTATGGGTATAAGAGTCGATAAAAAAATTACTAAGATTAGTTCTCATTTTTGGGGAGGTCCTCAAACTATCGAGATTGATAATTTTAAAGTTGCCATTGGTCATGGGATGGCTAAGAAGATTATGGTAGACATAGATAGATGAAAAAAATTCTCTTAGTTGGCAATCCTAATGTAGGTAAGAGTGCGATATTCTCTCGCCTTACAGGGGTTAGGGTTGTTATCTCTAATTTTCCTGGCTCAACTGTAGAATATACAAAAGGCCGAAGCAAGATCTTTGGAGATGTTGTAGAGGTAATAGATATCCCGGGTACATATAGCTCAAATCCTAATTGTTGTGCTGAAGAGGTTGCAGTTAAGATGCTTGATCAAGGGGATATAATTGTCAATGTGGTTGATGCAACAAATTTAGAGAGAAATTTGTATCTTACCTTAGAACTACTTACCAGAGGTTTACCAGTAATAGTTGCATTGAATATTTGGGATGAGACAAAGCATCGTGGCATTAGTATAGATGTCAAAAAACTAGAAGAGTTATTGGGAGTTCCTGTTGTAAGTACTTGCGGTTTAACTGGTGAGGGGATAAGAGAAGTAGCATTAAAGATGAAAAATCTGAAACCAGTGAAGAGAAGTGATATATCCGATGAAGAGCGTTGGGTAGAGATAGGCAATATTATTAAAGAGGTTCAGAGGTTACATCACAGGCATCATACATTTCTGGAATTATTAGAAGGCTGGAGCATCAGGCCTATTAGCGGTTTTATTATAGGTGCTTTCGTTATGGTGGTATCGTTTTTTTTAGTCAGATTTATTGGTGAGAGCATTATCAATCATCTATTGGATCCGTTATTCAATAATTATTGGCTTCCTGTAGTGAGTAGTTTAAGTTCTATTATATCTAAGTTCGGTTTTTTACATTATATAATAATAGGTAAGCTAATTAATGGCGGGATAGACTTTGGGCTCTCATTTGGTTTGTTAACTACAGGCTTATATGTACCCATTGTAATGGTGGCTCCTTATATTTTGAGTTTCTATTTTGTCTTAGGACTTATGGAAGATTTTGGATATCTTCCACGTTTTGCTGTCTTAGTTGATAATGTTATGCATAAGCTAGGCTTACATGGTTATGCTGCTGTTGGAATGATATTAGGTTTAGGTTGTAATGTTGCCGGCGCTTTATCAGTACGATTACTTGAAAGTAGAAGAGAGAAGTTTATAGCCTCGACTCTTCTCAGCATTGCTGTGCCTTGCATGGCTCAGATAGCTGTTATAGTTGGACTATTAGGTGCTAGGAGTAACAAGGCTGTAATGATTGTATTTTCAACTCTTTTATTGCTGTGGTTTATTATAGGTTATATTTTAAATAAAGTTTTAAAAGGCGAGAGCATACCTTTGATGCTTGAGATTCCTCCATATAGAAGGCCTCATTTTGGCGCTGTTGTTAAGAAGCTCTGGATGCGAATATCAGGATTTTTTCTTACTGCAATACCTTATGTTTTATTAGGCGTATTCTTAGTCAATGTATCTTATTTCTTTGGAGTAATAGATTTTTTTGCTCGAATTTTTTCACCAGTACTTAAGAATATCTGGGGCTTACCATCAGAAGCAATTTCGGCATTATTGGTTGGATTTATAAGAAAAGATGTTGCAGTGGGCATGCTGGGGCCAATGGGTTTAACATTGAAGCAGCTTACTGTAGGCTGCGTTATTCTTGCAATATATTTTCCCTGCTTTGCTACTTTCATGGTTTTATTTCGAGAGTTAGGATTTAAAGATATGCTAAAAGCTGCAGCTATTATGATATTTGTAGCTATAACAGTGGGTGGAACTCTTAATCTCATTCTTTAACTATGAATTTTGAAGAACTAAATAAAGCTAGGAAGATACTTAAACTTGACTCTGAAGTTACGGTAGGGGAGATAAAAGAGTCTTTTCGTAGGTTGGTCAAAAAAACTCATCCGGATGTTGCTAAAGGTAATAACAGAGATGATTTGATGGAGAAGTTTAAAGAAGTATCTTGGGCTTATGAAATTATCATGAACTATATTTCTAGTTATAAGCTCTCTTTTAAAAAAGAAGATTTCGATAAGCAACATGTAGACTTCAATAAAGAGATGAAAGATCATATGAGCAGATTTTTCGAAGATTGGCTTGGGGATTTATCTATTTGACTTTTAAGCGCTTATTCTTTAGAATTCTTGCTATGAAAAACTTTAAGGTTTTTGTTGTATTTATAGTATTTTTTAGTTTTTTAAACAATGCTTTCTCTTTTTGGATCTGGACCCCCGAGACGGGTAAATGGATAAATCCTGATAGTTATGTAAGAGATACACCTGAAGAACAGTTTAACTTAGGCTATAAGAAATTTCAGGAAGAAGATTTTAAAAGTGCAATTGAATCTTTTAGTAAACTTGTTAAATATTATGAGAAGTCAAAGTATGCTCCAGAAGCCCAGTTCTACATTGGCCAAGCTCAAGAGAGACTAGGAAAATATTATCAAGCATTTCAAGCATATCAAAAGATCATAGATACTTATCCTTACACTTCAAGAGTTGACGAGGTTATATCTTTGGAGTATAAGATAGGAAATCTTTATTTTGTAAGAGATAACGAAGATAGAGATTTTATGGAGAAGATGTCTTTCTCAGACGATAATTCAAGAGCTATAGAGATATTCAAGAGAGTAGTAGACAACTCTCCTTATGGTGAGTATGCATCTTTAGCTCAGTTTAAATTAGGATTAATCTATAAACGTATAGGTGATTATCCTGGAGCAGAAGAGGCTTTTAAGAATCTTATTACAGGTTATCCGGGATCTGAGTTAACCGACGATGCGGTTATACAACTCGCAGAAGTTGCCTCAGAGAAAGAAGCTAAGATAGACTATTCGCAAGAAGGTACAGAGGTTGCAATTAAGAGATTAGAAGAGATGTCTAAAGTTGGTGATATGCCGCAAGAGGGTGATAAGATACTGGCGAGACTAAAAGAGCGTAAGGCAGAGAGCATTTATAATACAGCTAAATTTTATGAGAAGCAAAAACTATATGATAGCGCAGTTGTATATTACGAAGAAGTAGTTAAACAGTGTCCTAATAGTGTTTGGGCTGTAGTAGCTGCTGAGAAAATTGCTGCATTTAAAAAGAGAGAAAATTAATTGAAAAGATTAACGGCAGTATGTTTAATTACTTTATTTATTGCAGGTTGCGGTTATACTTTAAGAAGTGTTCAGGATTCTCCATACAAAACAGTCTATATTCCTACATTCTCTAATAAAATATCAATAAATAATATATCTTCAGATTATAAGCTTTATTATCGTGGGCTCGAGATAGAGCTTGAGAATATTCTAAAAGAGAGATTTAGATATGATGGCAATATAATTCCTGTTTCTAATATTGAGGATGCTGACATTGTTATAGAAGGTGCTATCTTAGATTATAATAAGAGTGCTTTAAGCTATGCTAGCAATGAAGATGTTGATGAATACAGGGTTACTGTTAGTACAGATGTTCGGCTGATAGAAGGGGAAGAAGAGCTGTGGTCTGAAAATATATCTGGAGAGTCGACATACCTTATATCCGGGACTAATGCTAAAAGCGAAACGCAGGCTTTAAGAGATGCTTTAAGTGACTTATCTAGGAATATTGTGGATAGAGTAGTAATTGACTGGTGAGCGCTTTTTTAATACATTCAAAAGATAGTACTCTTGCTGAGATATTTTTAGAGTCTCAGGTCAAAAGATTAAAGTCTAAGAAAGTTCAAAGAAAGTCTTTTAAAGCAAATGTTTTTGAAAATATTGTTGCTGATATATTTAGCTCTTCTCTTTTTGAGGACAACACGCTGTATTTTTTAGATAATGCAGAATCTCTTAAAAATAAGAATGTAGCTTTTTTAAAAGAGAAGATAGATTTTTCAACTCTTAAAGACAGTTATATCTTTAATCTTACAAGTAAGATTTATTGGAAACTACTTCCTCAGTGGGAAGGTATCAAAGGATTAAAAATTATGGAGCTGAGATTTAATCCAAATGATATAAAGACTTATCTTGAAGATTTTAGTGGTAAGAAAATTTCTCAAGAAGCTATGAGTTATATAATAAAAATATATAATAAGAGCAAGGACTTTAAGTCTATTGTTGACGCTGTTTTAAAATCTGAATTGCTATATCCAGAGAGAGATTGCATAGAATTAGATACTCTTGGTGAGTTTCTTCAGGATAGAGAGCCGCCTGAGATAAAGTATCTCTATGAAAGAATACTGGCAAAAGATACCAAGAGTTCTCTTGAGACAGTCTTGTCCTTAAAAGAGAAAGGATATAGAGATGAGGTAATATTGTTATCTCTCTTACCTCGTTTCCTTGACAGGGTGACTAGCTTAGAGGCGGAGTTTATTATCCATCTGGAGAATAGTTTTAAAAAGGGCAAAAAAGATGCTTATTCTTTAATATTAGATCTCATTATATTTTTTACACAAAGAGATTTATTAAAAATATCTTATGGAGTTTTGAATAATGATTAAAGAAGCGATAAGAGTGGGAGATGGCATCATAGAAGCTATTTTAATTGAGCTAGGGGACCATAATTTTATTGTTTTAAGAGGTAGCAGGGGTTACATTATGTGCGGTTATCTCAATATGGATGTTGCAGATAATTTTGGAGATGTTGCGATTAAAATAACAGGTGTTGGAACAATTCGGGATGCATTACATGCAGTGGCTAAGGAAGTTAGTAGTGAGGCGAAGAATAGAGGCATCTATGAAGGCCAGAGGGTTAAGAATATTCTCGGATTAATTGTATAGGAGGTAATACAATGAAGAGAATCTTTATTATTTTTATCAGTTTAATATTAGTCTGCTCTTCTCTAGGTTATGCTCAAGAGAAGATACTTGTATTGAGAGAAGCAAAAGAACATAAGGAAGCAACTGCTGCAGTAGAGGTTTATCTAGAAGGTGATATCTTGGAGGTAACAGTAATAGCCAGAATGGATAGAACGAAACCCAGAGTATATAATGTTATAGTTATTGGACCTAAAATAGGTAGAGTTGTACCTAAGATGCGAAATACTCTCTATCCTACAATGGAAGATGAAGAGCCTTTTCCAACAAAGAAGAGTGGCGGTTTTATAAGTTTTTCTAGTAAAGAGGAGACAAAAAAGACATCTGGAACACTTACGAAAGAGTTTTTAAAGTTTGAGATACCAGGAGATAGGGTCGTAGCTGGTAAACGTTATCAGATTTGGGTTAAGTTAGAGAGCATGCAGAGAGGTGGAGATAAAGAGTCTTTTAAATTCGATTTAGAAGATTTTGCCTCCTA
>Ga0307992_1002479_pt1 | contig 10494 bp, 7 predicted proteins | sample EllFjometagen133_FD_203162 | JGI IMG/M metagenome (GOLD analysis project Ga0307992, IMG submission 203162) | Marine microbial communities from Ellis Fjord, Antarctic Ocean - #133 | ecosystem: Environmental > Aquatic > Marine > Unclassified | place: Southern Ocean | collected 2014-10-08
GAACATAAGCATTTCCCATAAAGGCAAAATGAACTATTTCATGAGAGGTATTATGAACATTTGCGCCTACATCTAATATCAATGAAAAAATATCATTCCGTTTTTGTGAATTGTGAGTTGGATAAATTGTAGCCAATGCTGTTCTTCGCACACCTACAATTCTATCAATATTTTTTGTTGTAGCAAGAATAACAGCTCCCGTATTTCCAGCTGAAATTAATGCATCGGCTTTGTCATCACCAACGATCTTTGCAGCAATTCCAATTGAAGTATTTGGGTTTTTTAAAACATCTTTTGGATGATCACCCATTCTTATTTGATCAGATGCATGAACAATCTGAATTTTATCTTCATCATGTTTATACTTATCTAAATATTTTTTAATTTCTGTCTTATCACCAACAAGAAATATTTTAAAATCATTGTTTAAACTTGCTTTACATGCACCTTTTACAGCTATTTTAGGTGAATGATCACCTCCCATAGCATCAAGTGCAACTACAATATCTTTGTATTCCTTCCTATTTGAAATATTATCATTCATTTTCCCTCCAATCGAATAATCATATTATTTTAAATTAAATATTATTTTATTAATAGTGCTTTATTTATATACCTTTTATTCATATTATCTACTCTAATAATATATAAACCACTGCTTAATTGTTGTGCATTCCAATGAAATTCATACATACCTTTACTCATATTCTGCAAATTATATTTATCAACTAATCGTCCTTGAATATTATAAATTGATATTTTTGTATCTCCAGCATTTGCAATCGGAATTTGTATTGTCAGTTCATTATTAAATGGATTTGGAAATATTGATAATTGATATTTTTCAGGAATTACATATTCATCATCTTCAACTTTCACCACTAAACCATTCTGACCATGAGAAGTGTTGATCAAACCGGGTGATGGCTCTGCGACCGTAAACTCGTCATCTTGATCCCATAATATCGTATCTAATGATGAATTATTTCTACCAATTGATTGATTTGGTGATTCATTATCCTCTGACACACTCAGTGCTGAACCGGTTGTAAAACTTGCGATAGATCCCTCATACGAAACTTCATCCATAACCACACCATTTTTTAATAGACGAATCCCAGCAGGATAGTTATCAGCATTATCAACAGCTTCAGATGTCATACCAGCCGGTGTGTAATCTACATTTGGCACATTTGCAGAGCCAATAACGAAAAAATCCAATGTATCCAATCCTAAATCTACAGGAATATTTTTACCGTTAAAACCAATTGAAATAGTATTTGAACCATTTAACCCATTTACAAATTCTAATGAATATGGAGTTAAATCCGTTCCTGCTTTCCCAACCAATTCTATAAATTCCAAACTATCTGTACCGGGCTGATCATAGTCAACTTCATTAATAAATACGAAATTACTAACATTAGCATTCGGGTCATAAAACCACATTCTTCTTGCTAAAGTTGAATCCAAAACAAATGGGTTTCGCTTATCATCTTGGTATGATGCAATTGCACAAGTTCTGTTATATTCTGCCTGATCAACAGGATCTTGATAATGCCATCTCAACAATGTCTCCTTTTGAATATCCCAAAAATACTCGTTAGCGACATCATGATAAATAGTATAAAAATAAAACATAGCCCTTGCAATATTTCCTTTTACACTTTCTCTTGGTTCAAAATACTCATCTCCAGTATTATCTTTCTCTGAGTATTCATCAATATTTGATGGTGGAATAGAAGTTAATGTCTCATCTAAACGGTACCATTTATCCGTTTGACTATCTTCAATATCTGCAAAAGGATCATTACCTCTAGAAGCATTAACTGCCTGAACCGATGGAAATAAAAAATGCATGTCACTTGTTTGCGGTTCTTCACCAGCTCCCATAGATTTAGGCCAAGAATGTTCACAACTCATTTGCAAACCATTGTCTGTATCATAAGCATCTGCACTTGGATCTTCCAATGGATCAAGATATTTTTTATATCCTGTATAAATTCCTTCCAATGAATCATTAAAATTATCAAATTCGCTATACATAACATCACGACAATAATCATATCCTAAAGTACTTGAGGTTTTATAATTTGCAATAATATAATCGTATAATTCCGTCTCTACTTTTCCCGGTTCAATAATAATTTGATCAACAGAAAATAGTAAAGTATTAAAAATTAATATTGCTATAAATATTTTAAAAATTCTTTGTTTGGTTTTGTTCATTATTTATTCCCTTTTAATTTATTCCAAATTCAATTATCTATAAAATATAAGAATAATTTTACAAAAATTACATATAATAATTGAAATAAAACTAAATTTAATAAATTATAATTTTTTATGTTATACTTGGTTTACCAAGTAATTTAAACATATTATTCTTATATGCTTCCACACCTCGTTGGTCAAATGGATTCACTCCGAGATTATATGCGGAAAGTGCAACTCCAATTTCAAAAATTACCAACAATTCCATTATATTTTCTTCGTTCAATTCTGAAACATGAAAAGTAGAAGTCGGCACTTTTCCTTCTTCGTGAGCATTCCTTGTTCCTTGATATGCCTTCATATTTACGAAACTTATTTTCTTACCGGACAAATAATTTAATCCATCTGCATTTTCGTTATCATAAGGAATTTGAATATCATTTGAATAGTTGTCTATTACAATAAATGTTTCAAAAATATTGCGTTCACCATCTTGAATTATTTGTCCTAAACTATGCAGATCAGTTGTAAAATCAACACTTGCCGGAAAAATACCGTTTCCTTCTTTCCCTTCACTTTCTCCGTATAATTGCTTCCACCATTCTGCAATGTAATGAATTTGTGGTTCCATTGATGCTAATATTTCAATCTTTTTCTTTTTTGAATATAAAATACTTCTATTACAAGCATATTTTATTGCAATGTTTTTTTCATTATCAACAATTGATTCTTCCAAACCAATTTTTGCTCCTTTTAGAATTGACTTTAAATTTAAACCGGCGGCTACGATCGGTAATAATCCCACCGGGGTCAAAACTGAAAACCTCCCTCCCACATTATCAGGAATAACAAATTTTCTATATCCTCTCTGGTCAGCCAATTTCTTTAAAGCACCCTTTTCTGCATCGGTGGTAACAATTATTCTATCTTTTGACTTTTTACCATATTTCTTTTCGGCTAATTCTCTTATAATTCTAAAAGCAATTCCCGGTTCGGTTGTTGTTCCAGATTTTGAGATCACATTCACATAAAAATCTTTTTCTTTTAATTCCTTTAACAAATGTGATAACTCCAAGGGTGACAAATGATGACCAATAAAACGAATATTATTATTCGGCATTAATGATGAAATAACTGCCTTTGCACCAAGATAACTTCCACCAATTCCTATGCAAACCAACAGATCATTACTGTTTTTAATCTCATCTCCAACTTCGATCAAATTGGTTAATTCGTTAACATTTTGATTTGGTAAGTCCAGCCATCCAAGAAAATCATTGCCAGCTCCATTTCTATTAATTAATAAATTTAATGATTTAACTGTTTGGGGTCTAAAATTATTTAAATCTTTTTGCCTAAATATTGGTATTAAATGACTATCATCATATTTTATTGACATTATTTCTCCGGAAAAATTAAAATTAATTAAGTAGAAAAATCTAAAAACCTTTTATTTTGCGAATTGAACTATAAGCATTGTTAACAGCTTTAAATTTTTCTTCAGCTACCTTTACTATATCTTCACCAAGATGTGAGACCTTATCGGGATGATATTTATTCGCCATTTTTTTATAAGCATTCTTGACTTCATCAATAGAAGCATCCGGAGAAATTTCTAATATTTTATATACAGAACCTTCATCTTTTTGATGATATATCGAAAATATTGATTGATAATCTTGTATGGAAAGTTTAAGAAGAATTATTATTTTCCTAATTGCGTCTTCTTCAGATGGGTGTAATTCTCCATCGGCGAGAGCAATACCAAAAAGCAAATGAGTAAGTTGTAACCTTGATGCATAATCCATATTGTCCGCAATTTGTTTTGATACCTTTTGAATTTCTATCTCTTTTTCCAACAGATTTCTTAACATATTCATTAGATCTTGAACTAAATCAGGATCGCTAAAATTTTCTAACAAATAATTTTCAACATAAGAAATTTCACTCTTACGAATTTTTTTATCAGCTCTTACAACATAAGCAAAAATAACGACTAAACTTACAAAAAAATCACCTTTTTGCGTTTGCATATATGGATGAGATCGTTTTCTCTTAACAACACTATCGGTCATTTGAGCACCGATCATCCCTCCTATTATTGCTCCGATCGGGCCTAATACTACCCAACCAATACCAGCTCCTATTAATGCCTTATAAATTGTTTCCATAATACCTCATTTTTATTTTATTAAACATGAACATACTGATTATTATATTTCTCATGATTTACTGTCGTTATCTCAAGATGCCCTGGGTATAATTTTGTGTCCTCAGATAATGTATAAATTTTTTCCAATATAGTTTTTTTCAATATTTTTATATCACCACCCGGAAGATCAGTTCTTCCAATTGAATTTTTAAAAATCGTATCACCACAAAATACAATATTATCAATTTTAAATAAAACCCCACCATAAGTATGACCTGGAGATTGAATTATTTTAAATTTAAATTCACCAATTGATATTTCATCTTCCTTTTCCAAATTTACATCAATTTCTGGTTTACCAAAATATTTTATATTATATCTATTTGATATTTCTTTCAAATGATCAAGATTTATCTTCTCTTTACTATTCAAATAAAATGGAATATTATACTTTTCTTTTAATTGATAAACAGATGAAATATGATCAATATGCCCGTGTGTTCCGAGAATTGCTTTCGGTAATAATTGATTGTCACTAATGAATAGATCAATTTTCTCATAATCATCACCCGGATCAATTATAATAACATTTTTATTATTATAAATTAAATAAGTGTTTTCCTTAAAGATACCCGTTATGATCTTTTTAATCGTAAACATATATATACTATAATAATTTTTTATTTTTTTTAAAAATTTTATTAATTAATTTATTTATATAACTTAGTGTTGATTTGACTTCAAAATTAATATTTGAAATATCGACATCTACATGCTCACCATTTATAACAGCTTTTGGATTCGTTTCTAATATTTCTTTTAAATTTACATTCGGATAATATTTAGAAATATATTCTATTCCTTTCTGCATAGAAAAACCTCTTCGAAAATTAAGCGAATGAGCATCGCTACCTAATAGATGTATCCAATTATTTTCCAAATATTTTTTTGAAATAATTTTTGCACGAGTTCCCAATAATCCTAAAATACTTCCTGTATTTATTTGAAATAAAACACCCATTTTTAATAATTTTATCAAGTTTGTTCTATCATTATATAATCCATTTATTCTTTCCGGATGAGCCAATATTGGTTTATATCCCTTCAAAACCAGATCATAAAAAGTATCAACATAATTTATTGGTGGTCCTATTAACCGAAATTCGATCATTACATACTTTTTATTATCGTTTATTGAAAAATATGGTAATGATAAATATTTTTTCATATCTCCAAAAAACATAATTTCCGAACCAAGTGACAATTCAATTGGAATCTTTCTATCTTTAATACTTTTCTTTAAAATATTAAATCTTTCTACAATATTTTCTTGCCTTTTTGAGGGATAGGTTGGTGTAATGGGCTCAAATTGATGTGTGGTACAAACGACATTCGTTACGCCTTGATCAGCTGCTTGTTGAAGCATCTTTATTGAAGTCTCTAATGAATCACTTCCGTCATCTACACCATAAACAATATGGTTATGGAAATCGTATATTTTTTCTAAATTCTGCATATACTTTAATATATTACTATTTTTAGTAATTTAAAATAAATTAATTTATATTTTGATTTCTGATAATAAGTTTTTACCACAAAGTTCACTAAGTTTTGATTTTTGCTTGCCATATAACAAAGTGTATTTCAAGGTGCTCTTGGTGATTAAATTTATTTCCAATCCATCATTTATACCAAATATTCATATTTTCTATACTACCGGAAATATTTGTATTATTAACTAAAGTACCACCGAATTTATATCCCAATTTTGCAAAAGTAATATTCATTCCAAATGAAACACCTCTTGCAACTGTAAAAAATGTTTTTATTCCCTTTTTAACCACTTCAATTTCCATTTGATAAAGTAAAAATTGAGCAAAATTATTTCCTCTATAATCAGGTATCGTAGCAAAATCGGTCATTTCAACATTTTGTCCACTAAAATCTATTTCTGCGGATGATGCGCTAACCAATTTACCGTTATGAAATATTCCAAAATATATAATATTATCATCCATTGTCTTTTTAATATAATCCTCTTCATAAATTGGAAAAGGATAACTTGCAAAAACAATCTTATATAAATCCGTTAATTGTTTGACATCTTCATATTTCAATATTTTATAATCGAATTCATCGGAAATTTTTGGCTCACTTTTCAATTGCTCTTTCTCTTTACATACAGCAAGAACATCATCTAATCTTTTCTTAATATCAGATTTAATTATTCCTCTTTTTTCTACAGGAATTTTGCTCATAAATACACAATCGTTTTTTCCATTATAGAATTTGGGTATTTCTGCCTCTTTCTTAAACCCGTCATTTAAAAATATTTTAATATGTTTTTTAGAAACTTTTGTAAATATTTTACCATATTTATGATCATTAGCTAATTCATTTAATTTATTAATAATAGAGCCGACATCGGCATTATCCAATTTCATCAAATATACTCTATCACTATATTTACCATGTTGAATTGTTGAATTGCCAAATTTCATAACTTTATCAAACATTATTACACCTCTGTTTTTTTATTATTCTGAAAGATAATATCAACACAATGATAAACTATTATTGATACTAATATGCCGAAAAAACTTGGTACTAATTCAAATGGCTTAAGTGATGAAAAGATCAATAATTAATTATTTCCATTTTTAATCTCTCTTCATAATTCTTTCTGTATTTTCCGGAATTAAAGAAATACCCTCATCATGGCTTTCTAATATTTTTACAATACCTACGCTTGATAATTCTTCTTTCCCTTCTAATTTTAATTGCAAATGGCAATTATCACAATTTCTATCACAGGAAAAGGCTTCGTATGAATCAGGTTCTTTATATGATGTGATTATTCCTTCATAATTCCTTAAAATAACCTTATTTGTCGACCACGAAATAATATATTCTGGCATAATTGGAATTTTTCCACCTCCGCCAGGAGCATCAATTACATAAGTCGGTACTGCAAGCCCTGAAGTGTGTCCGATCATACTTTCAATTATTTCAATACCTTTGCTTACAGGCGTGCGGAAATGAGAAAGCCCTTCAGTTAAATCACATTGATATAAATAATATGGTCTAACACGATTCTGTAGTAATTTATGAGAAAGTGATTTTATTATTCTTGGACAATCATTTACTCCTGCAAGTAATACCGACTGATTTCCTAATATTATTCCCGCATCAGCTAACATTGCTAAAGCTTTTTTTGATGAAGCGGTAATTTCACGCGGGTGATTGAAATGTGTATTCAAATATAAAGGTTGATATTTTTTAAGCATCTCAATAAGATCGTCTGTTATACGATACGGTAGAACAACCGGCATTCTCGAACCAATCCTGATCATTTCTACATGTGGAATTACACTAATTTCAGACAATACCCAATCAAGATAATTGTTTGAAAGCATTAAAGGGTCACCACCGGAAAGTAAAACATCTCTAATTTCAGGATGTTTTTTAATATAATCCACACCTTTCAATATCTCTTTTTTACTTGGGATGCTATCTATATCTCCAACCTTTCGTTTTCTCGTACAATGACGACAATACATAGAACAAGTGTTACTAATGTTAAATAATACTCTGTCTGGATAACGATGAGTTAAGTGTGGAACGGGTGAATCTTTATCTTCTGCTAATGGATCTTTCATATCATATTTTTTTATTATCAATTCACTTGGAGAAGGAACCGCTTGAATATATACAGGATCTTCTTTATAATTATCCCTATCAATAAGTGATAAATAATATGGAGTTACTGACATTGGAAATTTTGTAATTGTATCTTTTATTTTTTTCTTTTCGTCAGATGAAAATGATACATTTAATAATTTTTCAAATGTCTCAATATCTTTTACCGAATGTTTTAACTGCCATTTCCAATCTTTCCATTGAGAATAAGCGGCATCTTCATCAATTTGTTTTGTAATTAATTTTTGTTTTTTATTATAAATATCCATAATTCCTCATTTTTTTAGTTATCTTTATCTTATTATTTTTCAATTTAAAAAGTTTGAATATTTTTCAAACTTTTAAAGATACAAATTTTTTATCATTTAACCAAAAGATTTACATGTTTACTATTCATATTTAAAAAATTATCCATAATAAAAAAACCACAAACGACTATTGCATTTGTGGTTTTTAACTTCAGATATTTAATGAGCTTTTACCAAATACTTAAACGGTTTTCTTTTTTAACATATAATTCATCTTCCGGCTGAATATTAAATGCTTCATACCAAGCGTCAATATTTGCAACACCTCCATTAACTCGATATTTTCCTGGAGAATGTACATCTTCTTTTATTAGTCGTTGAGCTAATTTATCACGAATATTATTTCTCCATACTTTTGCATATGATAAGAAAAATCTTTGTTCTGGTGTAAAACCATCAATTTTCCCGGGTTTTTCTTTATTATCAAATGTTTTCATGAATGCATTAAACGAAATAGTCAATCCGCCATAATCAGCAAGATTTTCTCCAAGTGTCAATTCGCCACTAACATTGAAAGAATCTAACACAGTAAATTTATTAAATTGTTCAACAACTACTTGTGTTCTTTTATTAAATTTTTCTGCATCTTGTTTTGTCCACCAATCATTCAAATTACCATTTGAATCAAATTTACGACCTGAATCGTCATAACCATGTGTCATTTCGTGTCCAATTACAACTCCGATTGCTCCATAATTTACAGCATCATCTGCATCTTTATAGAAAAATGGCGGTTGTAAAATTGCTGCTGGAAATACTATTTCATTCAATAACGGATGGTAATATGCATTTACAGTTTGAGGATACATTCCCCATTTATCTTTATCAACAGGTTTTCCAATTTTATTTAATTGCCTGTTGAATTCAAATTCATTAGCTCTTAAATAATTTTTAACATAAGAATCATTTTCTATTGCAAGTTTACTATAATCTCTCCATTTATCTGGATAACCGATCTTTACATTAAATTTACCAAGTTTTTCTAATGCCTTTTCTTTTGTTTTTTCTTCCATCCAATCAAGATCTTGAATTCTTTCACCTAATACTTCCTTTAAGTTCATAACAAGTTTCAACATTCTTTCTTTAGATTCAGGCGGAAAATATTTTTCAACATAGAGTTCCCCAACGGCAAATCCCATTGCCCTATTAGTAGAATTTAAAACTCTTTCCCAACGAGGTTTCATTTTATCTTGACCCGATAGCACTTTAACGTAAAAAGTAAAGTCTTCATTTTCTATTTCAGAATTAAGATAATTTGCAGCTCTATTTATCAAATTCCATTGCAAATAAATTTTCCAATCATCAATACTAACTTCTGAAATCATATTATTTATTTCTGAAATAAATTTAGGTGAAGCGATATTCAATTCATCGATTTTTTCTAATCCAATTTGAGAAAAATATCTTTTCCAATTTAAATTAGGAGTAAGATCTGTTAATTCTTTCATCGTCATTTTGTGATCCAAATTATTCGGATTTCTTCTTTTTAAACGACTCATCGATGCTCTTGCCATTGATGTTTCAATATCCATAATAGCCAATGAATTTTGTGTAGCAATATCTTTATTTAATCCAATCAATTGAAACATTTTTACAATATGTTTTACATATTCTTTACGAATTTCTTTCGAACGATTTGTGTCCTCCAAATAATAATCTCTATCTGGTAATCCTAATCCACCTTGATCCAACCAAGTGATAACCATTTCACTATTCTTTAAATCTTGTTCGGCATCAAAATTATATGCGGCTGAAATTCCGATAGAATGTAAATGTGCTATTCCATCAATTAAATCATCTGTGGTCTTAATACTCTTTATTGCATCAAATTCTTTTTGCAATGGTTTTATACCAAGTTCATTGATTTTATTTGTATCCATTCCTAAACTATAAAAATCAGCAATTTTTTGAGCATTTGTACCTTCTTTATTCTTTTGTTTAATTAATTTATTTATCATTTTTTTCTGATCTTCAATGCTTTTATCTCTTAATTCTGTAAAAGCTCCATAATAACTTTTATCTTCCGGTACGGGATTATTTTTTAACCAATTGGCATTTACATATTGATAAAAATTATCACCCGGATTAACGGTTGTGTCCATATTACTTAAATTGATAGCG
>Ga0307992_1002481_pt1 | contig 10490 bp, 19 predicted proteins | sample EllFjometagen133_FD_203162 | JGI IMG/M metagenome (GOLD analysis project Ga0307992, IMG submission 203162) | Marine microbial communities from Ellis Fjord, Antarctic Ocean - #133 | ecosystem: Environmental > Aquatic > Marine > Unclassified | place: Southern Ocean | collected 2014-10-08
TGGAGAAATCATAGTTTCTAAAATATTTCCAAAAAATACTTTTCGATATGCTATTAATCCAATTGTCTGGACAAAAAAACAAATGTCAGAAAATGATGAACTTTTACAGGCATGTATAGATGCTCAAGAAAGAGAGAGCAATAAAGAGGCCGTTAAATACAAAGAAGACATATCTACTTTTGAAGCAAGATTCTCAACTTGGGAAGTAAATGAAGAAAAGGCAAAGGAATCATTATAATGAATAGAAGAAAAGCAATAATTATATGGTATACCTTTATGCTCATATGGAGCATAGCATTCTATATTTTTTCATTCTATCATATGTTAATAGGAGATAGTCTATATCTTCATGCGATAATGATGATACTACAAAGCTCTTTTGCTATATATTGGACGTATTCTCTGGCGAAACTAAAAAAGAAATCTGGGGAAAAAGTAAGAAAGTAAATATAGCGAAAAAAAGACATCATGAAAATACAAATAAACGGAAAACCTGATGATCTAATAAAAAGGTGTAATACTTGTTCTCATTGTATTTTTGAAGATATATTATCAGACGAACAAAGAAAAATTAAAGTACTTAAGAAAAAAATAAACAAGAACCATATACATAGAAATATTATAGAACAACTTTGTGGAAGACAATATGATGAAGTATGTCCTATGAAATATGCAGCTATGAGAGCAACTGTAGATGATAGAACTGTTGTTCAAATGGCTGTAGTCAAAAACTATATATGGGATATGGGAAAACGACATAAAAAGAAAATTAAATATACAGTAGCAATGCAGAAATGGACAAAATCTCAAAACCTGGGGAGAAAAGAAGAAGAGTCAAGAGCACAACGATATGATGAAATATGGGATAGAGGTATAAGAAATATAATAGTAGATGATAAACCAATAGAAAACCATCTGCTGACAGCAGATATGATATATGAAATTATTATGACAGAAGCTAAAGAATATAAAAAATGGCTTAAGATGCTTGATAAACTTAAAAAAGAACATAAGGAAAGACATGAAAAATGAAAAACAACAAGAACAATCAATACCACCTGAAGGTATGAAAGAGTTCTCAGATAAGTACATCACTAAAAATACCACAAATGTTGATATATTTTTTATGGTCAGAGGGCTGTCAGAGACTTCACTAAAAAATAATACTAAACTAACTAATATAGGATCTATGTATTGGCATCTCATGGAGACAAGAGATCTGAAGAAGGTAGAATTATGATAGCCTATTGGATAACCTCTTTTGTATTGACATTATTACTGTCGATCATAGCAATAAGACATTATAAAAAACGTTGCAACCCTCTGACTACGAACTGTAGAAGATGCAGACACTATTCAATATTTTGCTACGCAGAGAGTGGAGCAGGGTATCTCTGTAAAGCTACTGAACAACTTCCTGATAGAATGTCGCTATGTTCTGAAATCAATGATGGTAAATGTAAATTATTTAAACCTAGCTTAATAGGTCTATGTTCTTAAAAGGGTAGAGTCATGAAAAATAAATTAGGACAAGGTTTAGCAGTAGGAATAACTGCTATATGCGCTGCAGCAGTAGCTATAACAGGACTAATAGTAGGTCAACCAGAAACAGCACTTGTAATGATTGCTCCTGTAGGAGTGGCTTTTGTCATATTACTTAATGATGGTTGGGAAAATGAAGTGTAATTTTTGCAAATATAATAGAAGATATATACTAGGTCCTGATGAGTGTGGGGCAGGTAGTTGTGCCTATTTTTGTGCTAAAGGCCATTGGGAAAATACACCTCATGAAGAATTTGAGCAAGAAAAGACAACACAAAAAGTTATAGATCATTTTGAAAATTGTAATGATTTTGCGGAAAGAATATAATGAAACGATTTAAAAAATATAGACCATACTCATGCTTTGTAATTAATCAAAAGATATACATACTAATCCAGATAGGAATAGCGTCTTTCTTACTTATCGATAATGACGGGAAAATGCTAAATATCTGTCAATATTAGAATATGCCATAGATGCAAACAAACTGGAAGAGTGGACAGGTACTAATATGTTTTCAGTTGAAATGGGATATATAGAATAATCTTTTTTCGAGAAAATAAATATTTGACAATAGGAATAATAATTGGTATAATAGCACTAATAGCAATAATACTAAAGGAAAATAAAAATGGCTTTGCATGAAATATATGATAGTAAAGAAATTGAAAAACTACCAGAAAATATGATTGTATATAAAATAGCAGTAATTAAATATAGTCAAGATGGAAAATATGAAGGAAAATACTTCTCTCCATCAAGAGGGCTAATGGCTGAACCTTATCATGAAGGATTAAATATAGCTGATACTTCTGGAATAATACGAAGACTAATAAAACCTTTAACATTCTTAAGCTATCAAGCAGGATTCCACTTCTTTTTAGATAAAAAAGATGCTGAAGAAATGTATAATGAACTCAAATATCTGAGAAATGTGAGAATATTAGAATGTCAAATAGTACGAAAAAACATAACAGCAATGGGAATACAACTTAAAAAGAAAACAATATACTCAATAACAGGAAAACCCAGAAGAGTAATTGTAGCATCAAAAGCAGTATTCCCAAAATTTAATGATGATAAAATAATATTTGGAAAAATGTCGTATGGAATAGAATATCCAACATATTGGGATAAAGAAAATAAATTGATAAGAATAGCATAAATTTTAATTTTTCGGGAAAAATAAAATATGTACATAACTATAGAACTTTTAAAAGATGAACAAGGCAATAACTTCTTTGCAATAGGGAATAAACAACTAGGAAAGTTTAAACCAATAGGTAACACTAAAGTTATCAGTAAAGGAAATGTACTAATATCTGATATGATAGAAGCAATAGGAAAAGAAGATATACTGAAATATATTGATAAATAACCATGGCAATCAATAATACTCTAAACTATAAAACCTAGTTAATACTATAAAAAACAAGATAATACTAAAATAACTCTATAATGAGACTACAATAATGTTATCTCAACTTTTTAAATATTTTTTAATACTATGAATAATAAACCTGTAAATGAACCTGCAATAGTCGTATGCCCTAAATGCTGGTATGAAATAAAAACAGCAAATATGATAGGTGAATATATAGTATATAAATGTAAGAAATGTGGGTGGAAAACTCCACAATCAATGTTCTATAAAATAGGGAAAACAAATGATTAAATTTCTAATAGGCTATGGAATATTAACAATAATAGGACTAATGTGGATGGCATATGAAGTCAAACATGCTCCTCTAATAGAAGATAATCCTAATGAAACTATTGATATAGATTTTAATTTGGAGATGGAAAAAGACAATTGGAAATACTTATTATAATGAAACACCAAATTAAGGAATAAAGAAAATGAAAGAAGTAATACAATTAGTAACTGACCTAAATAGTGAGTTTTATGAAAAGACACATAATGCAGAATGGATACCATTTGATTTTAATACAGATGGAACAGAATATAGAATCATGTTTCTAGGTTCTTCTGTATTCTCTTCTGCCTCTGATTCACTAAATAAAGAAAAAAACCAAACACTTGAAAACTTTGTTAGAATTAAAGTATCTGAGATGATGGATGAGATAGATACATTCTCATATTATTTTAAACAATAATGAAGCACTAAATCATAGCACCAAGTTAAGGAATATAAGATATGAATATCTTTAAAAAGAAGTGTATATCGTCAATAATAGCAACAATTTGCTTTACATTCTTATTTATAGCATGGATGTGAGGATATGAGCTTAGCAGGTCAAGTATCTTCTGTCTCTTTATAGGGGCTATAATAGGTAATCTTAGTGCAGTTATAATATGCCTCAGTAAAGATGCTTTGAGTAAAAATGTAGTAGAAACTGTAGAAGAAATTATAAAGTATATGGATGATAAAAATAAACTTAGACATAATAAGGATAAAGAGACATAAAACAGGAAAGGAACTCAGACACAATGATAAACTTAGATACAATAAAAAAAATGGAACTCAGATACAATAAAAAAAATGGAACTCAGACATAATAAAAAAAATGGAACGTCGGCAGACCTAGATAAAGTGGAATAAAAATGTTCTGAAAAATAATAGATTTTAATTTATTGAATGTCTGGAATTTAATTTACCACCTATTTTTTCCAGACTATCAAAAAAATGTTGACATTTAACTATGAATATGGTAGTTTGTAAGAAACTAATTGTCTGGAAAATTTTGATATGCTTAAAAATTCCAGAAGTTTCAAACTTTGAAAGGCACTATAATGCAGCAGATTATATATGATCCAAAGGGAGCAGGTGGAGAATTTATAGATAGTAAAGGCAAGATTTTAAAGATGAGGAAATATCATCTGACTATCGATGAAATGTCGAAGTCAAGAAAAAGATGGGAAGAAGAGGTTAGGGGTGTTGATATAGAGATAAGAGCAAAAGCAGGTAATTTGTTTTTTAATCCCTATCGACAGGGTATTTATTACTATCAAATTCAAACTTTATATCTATTAGGAGCTAATAAATGGCATAGTTTAACAGATATAGTTAAAAAGTTAGAAGAGTATACCTCAGACATTAAGTTAAAACTATCGATAGTCAAAAGTAAAGGTTATCATACTGCTTGGGACAAATTTAGAGGTAAAAGTAGCAGGTATAATGCTCAAACAGCTAAAGACTACATAGGTAGGATACAAGAGAACTTTATAATGCTCCAGAGGCTGTCTATGAGGCATCCCTACGGCTATAAACTCCATCAGGTATGCTCAGCCTTAGATATTAAGAGAATGAGCAGGAGAGGCTTCTCACAAGGTCTTTATTACTATCGATTATCGACATATTCGAATATCGATAAAGCATTACCTATTAAAGATTTTAAAAACTTTATATTTCCTAAGAGTGAGGGTAAATATATTAGTAAAAAGTTTATTGGTACTATAGTAACTAAAGATAAAACTATTATTGAGGGTCAGGTGATATATAATGGATAATAATGAAGATACTGATGAATTGGCTCTTTATTTTGCCGCAAAAAAAGAAAATGAAGAACTAAAGGCTAAAATTAAGAGATTAGAGACTAATATTTCTAGTTTGAGTCGATTTAGTGCAGGAATGGAGAAACAACTACTTAGTAAATTTGATGAGTCATTAGATAAAGATAATGAAATACATACTTTAAAGTCATTTATCATTGATTTAGACAGATATCCTAAATTTTGGGCTAGATCTTATAAAATAGAAATAAATAGATTTATAGACGATCAAGGTATAGAGTATTAATTCCAGAGAAAATAAAAATTAAATTAATGATAAAAACCTTATTATAGGAGATTATCATGAATATGTCAGTACTATCAGAAATAACAAGTAATATGGATTTTAGAGGGGTATTTTGTTTAGCCTCTATTCCTTGTATGCTTATAGTGTATTTATTATATAAAAAGAGTTTCTTCTCAGGTGCTTTTATTTGTTTTCTACTTTTTATAGTTACAGTTCTTGGGCTATGCCATCCAAGTAATGATTTTATAGCTAATCGTAGTCAAACAAAGTTTATGAAGAAGTATAACTGTATTACTGATAGTAGTTATTGTATATATGCAATCAGGCATGAAGGAAGTTATTCTAGGAATAGGGAGAAAATTCTTATTCCTGCTTCTTTGAGTAGTTATGAGGTTTTTATCCCTGAAGAAGAGCTAACAATGACAGGTCTTGTATTGATGAGATCTACACTTAAACCTCCTACAGTAAATGATTATTATCTTTATAGTAAGACGTATGATGCTAGTGATGTTCTTAAGAAGTGGGGAGGAACTAAAGAGGTAGGAGATACTGAAATTCCTATGTGGCTTTATCATTCGGCAGGACCTTTTTGGGTATTTTTGATAGGTGGTTCTCCTTGTCTTTTACTTTTCATGTTTTTTGCTCTTCGAAAATAATAAATAAAATATTAATGATAATAGTAGTTGAAAGGGAAGATTATGAAGAAATGGGTTATAGATAATATGTGTTTTTTGACTTCAATGTTAATATTGTCGAGTATTGTGGTATGTTTCTTCATCGGTATGATATCGATAAAGACAGATACGATTACTCCATTACATCTCAAAATTATGCTTATCTGTGTAGGAATAATGGTTTTTGAGCTATTGCTCTGTGTCTGCTCAAGATGGTTGCCAAAGTGGTATGCCTGTGATGGTATGGGATGGCATATAAGACCTAAGATTATTGGGAATACTGGATGTTGTGACGTTGGTATTTGTCCTCGTTGCAAGAAAGAGGTTATGCAAGATGGCCAGGGGAATTGGTTTTAGGTTTTTTCCAGAGAAAATAAAAATTACATTTGTATATAGAAAGAGAGACTGAAATGAATAAGAAGTATATATCTATATCAGATGTTAAAGCAGAGACAGTTAAGAGAGTTTCTACAGGTCATGATGAGCTTGATTGGCTTTATGGTCTTAGTAAGTCAGATAACCTATATCAGTGGGGTATTCCTGTTAGGACTATTTCCACTTGGGTAGGTGAAGGTGGTGTAGGCAAAAGCCGTTTAGCTATTAATTTGGCTAAATATAAGGTTTCTCAGGGTAAAAAGGTTCTTTACCTACAAAATGAAGTAGATTTATCAACTTTAGCTAGTTGGGTAGGTGATACTTCTAATATGCAGAATTTCTTTTGTAGTGATGTAACTGCCTTGTCAGAACAGGTTTCTATTATTAAAAAGTTAAGACCTGACTTTGTATTTGTTGACAGTATCAATCTCGTTGATGAGTTCGGTACGGGCACAGCTAGAAGTATTAAAACTATTATAGATGGTTTTAGAGGTGCTATTGAGGGTTCTGAGACTCATATTATTATTCTTTGTCAATTAAATAAAGAGGGAAAAGCAACAGGAAGCACTGCATTAGGTCATCTGCCTGATATCAATTTGACTTTGACTAATACTAATAAAGATAGTATTTTTGCTGTATCTATTGGTAAAAAACATAGATATGGTAGGAAAGGTTCAAGTTATACTAGTTTGTGGAGACATACTGAGACAGGTGTTGAGTGTATTAGTAGTAATAGGAATAATGATTCTAGGTGGCATAAGCAGGTATTTAGTAAGTCTAACACCGAATCAGTTGTTAGGGGTGCTCCTATTCCTGATTTAGAAGCTCCTCCTGTTGGATATAAGCCTATTCCTATCGATAGGCCTACATTAGCTCGTAACTTAGAGGATTGCTCTCCTGAGGTCAGAGAAGCCTACTATGGGCTAAACCCTGAGAAAGAGTCTACATTCATTGATGGTATTGTTAAGTTTGTTAAGAAAATAGGGAAAAAGTAGGGAATAATTTTTATTTTATTCTTGACTTCTTCCGCAAAAGTAGTATAATGCAGTTTCATAGTAAATGGTTTGGTTGTAACACCGAATGGCATTGCTCCCTCCATATAGGGTAAATATGGTGGTGGCTCACTCGGGAACGAGTCTCCTCCCTATAGGGCAAATAGGGGCTGATGTTTGACATCAGTTTAGGGTAGTGTGAGCTACCCTTATTATTTTTTTATAAAATTAAAGAAATAGTTCTTGTAAAGTGAAAGAACTATGGTATAATGCAGAAATAGTTAAAAAGCTTTTCATCACCCTCCTCCGAAGTCAGGCTCGGTATTTGTCTGAGTCTGGCTTCTATTGGGTGCTATTATATTGCTCCTCCTCCTCTACAGGGGATATTTAGTTTTCCATGGAGAGAATAGTCTCCTGTAGTTTTTAAGAGCATAATAATTTTTAAGAGCATAATAAAAATAAAAGAAGGATATGTTAAAATATCTCAGAACTTTATGTTCGTCCCGAACATAAAGAAATATATATTTAGCAGGTAATAGTGATGTAATAGATGTTTGATTGCATTGTTTTACCTTTTATTTTTAAATATTTTTAATTTTTCTCGAAAATAAAAGAAGGAATTACAAGAATATGTCAGAAATTCTATTCAGAGAATAGAAAAAATAATATTTAGCAGGGAAAAGGACAGTAAAAGATGATTGATAAAAAAATAGAAGTAATAGATAAACACATAAAAGACTATAAAAAAATAGATACAATAAAAATGTATTTAAGTTTATATCTTAATTGTATGATGTCTAAAAAGACAATGGTAGAAAAAGTAGATTTAGATGATGATGAGATAATAAAAGGATATAAATTAGATACAATAAAAATGTATTTAGATTTATACCTTAATCAGATAATATCTCAAAAGAGAATGATGGAAGAAGCAGGTCTGAATTCTGAAGAAGAAATAAAACAAATGGAAAAAGAGATAGAAGAAGAAGAAAAAATTTACCAAAGAAGAGCAAAAATAAATTTTTAAATAAATTTCGATTTTCCTAAAGATTTTTAAAGGATATGTCGATAGTAAAGAATAATAGTATAGTAATAGTTTAAATTGAACGGAAAGTATCGCAAAAGATGTTTACCACAACCAAAAACTCAGTCGCAACATTGAAACGCAGTCATATGTGTATGTTTGGAGAATCCGCGTTATCAGTGGATCCAACACTCCAAGCCTATATGGGTGAATGGTTTAGTAATCCCCAGGCAAGAATAGGTGGACCGGGGTAATCGCTTTTGAATATATAGTGTTTCGTTCAAAGGCGGTTACTAACAAGTAATCGTCTTTTTTATTGGGAGAAATAAATAATATGGATATAGAAAAAGATAAACCTAATGAAGAAACATTACAGGCAATTAAAGAATTAGAAGAAGGTAAAGGTAAAACTGTTGATACAGTTAAAGAATTATTTGAAGAGTTAAATAAATAATATGACAATAGAAGAATATATAAAAGAAGTAGTGATAGTAGAAGAAATTCATAAAGAACATAATGACTTTTATGAATTAGCTGAAAAATATGGATTTTGTACTCCATGGAGTAGGTGTGAAAAAGATAGTTAAGGGTGTAGTTTAAGATCTTTAAAAAGTAAATAGCATTATCATTTATTATAATACCCCTTGGTGTAATTGGAAACACAATTGCCCTTGAAGCAATTATTATAGGTTCAAGTCCTGTAGGGGTAATTAACTCAAACTTGACAACATGAAAAATAAAAAAAGGAGTATTACCATTAATATCGAATATATAAATATTAAGTTATTTATATAGGAGATATTATGAGAAAAAGAAAAAGAACTAGTATTGTTTGGAATATTCCTAAAGATGAATTAGAAGAAATAGTTAAAAATAATAATAGTTTGTCAGGTATTTTAAGATGTTTTAAATTAGCTAACAAGGGTGGGAATTACAGTACATTAAAAAGGAGACTAAATGAAGAGCAAATAGATTATTCTCATATACCATTAGGAGTAGGTAGTAATAGGGGTAAATGTTTTACAAGAAAAAAAATATCTCTAGAAGAAATAATGGTTGAAAATTCTACTTATAGCAGATCTCATCTCAAAAGAAGATTATTAAAAAAAGGCATATTAGAGAATAAATGTGAAATTTGTGGATTAGATGAAATATGGAATGACCAAAAATTAGTAATGGTATTGGATCATACCAATGGGGTTAGCAACGATAATAGAAGAGAAAATCTTAGAATGTTATGTCCAAATTGCAATAGTCAACAAAAAACTTTTGCGGGAAGAAATAACAAAAAAATAAAAAAAGAGAAATATTATTGTCCTGATTGTGGGAAAGAAAAATATAAATATAGTAAAAGATGTTTTCTTTGCTCGAAAAAAATAAATAGTTTTAATAGGCGTAAAGTAAAAGACAGACCTTCTGAAGAGCAGTTGTTAAAAGAGGTAGAAGAAACTAGCTATTGTGCAGTGGGCAGGAAGTATGGTGTCAGTGATAGTGCTATTAGAAAATGGTTAAAAATAAAAAAATAATATACTCCGCATTAGTATAATTGGTAGTACGGCAGGCTGTTAACCTGTTAGTCCACGTTCGATTCGAGGATGCGGAACTAATAGTCAAGTTCATTAAAAAGTTAAGAGGGGTCCCAGATAGGGACACAAACAAATACTGTGAAGTTTTCCACATGGGGAAACTTCTGTAGGTGTTATGCATCTGGAGTTATGGATGTATAGCACTGAATCGAAGTTTCCTCATGTGATTATAGACTTGTAGCTCAGCAGGTAGAGCATTTCCCTGATAAGGAAAAGGTCACTGGATCATCCCCAGTCAAGTCTATTAAGCAGGTTGAATGTGAATAAGTTATCGCTTTGGGAGCCGCTAATAGGTTTGGTTCGATTCCCCTTCTTCCGATTTAAAAATTGTTCGGAAGATAGCTTAATGGTAAAGCAGCGTAAAAACACTTTATTCCTTCCACACATCTGCTTTATTTTATATGGATTAGCTGGCGAAACTGGCAAACGCAGTTTGGGGAGATATCCCCTCTCTCCTTTAAATAGGGTTACTGGTTCGAATCCTATTAAAAGTGGTCTACGTAATTCCGCAAGAGGAGATATAAGTTCGAATCTT
>Ga0307992_1002482_pt1 | contig 10489 bp, 22 predicted proteins | sample EllFjometagen133_FD_203162 | JGI IMG/M metagenome (GOLD analysis project Ga0307992, IMG submission 203162) | Marine microbial communities from Ellis Fjord, Antarctic Ocean - #133 | ecosystem: Environmental > Aquatic > Marine > Unclassified | place: Southern Ocean | collected 2014-10-08
TATGAAGTTAAAACCTGGTATTATCAAGAATGATAATCCTGTTGAAGAGTTCGTTGAAGGTATAATCCATGATGCTACTGGTGTTAAAATAGACACTACACCGTCAGAAGAAACTGGTGGTTTTATCCAAGAGTTTGACGTTAAGAATTTCGGTGAATTCATGGGTGATTTAGAAGACTAAAAAAGAGCAAGCTACGAACATCAGGTACGCAACTCACTCTATATTTGCTGGTGGTGAGAATCGAACCCACGTCCACGTGACTAATGATCTGTCGTACAAAGGGTTGGCATTAAACCAACGCAGATGTAAAAATAATCTATTAACCAAGCGCTCTACCAACTGAGCTACACCAGCTTTTTCTTAATAATTTTCTCTTTTTCTTTAAGCCTAGCTCTAAGAAAATCTATTTTGTTACTTAATATAACATTAGAGTTATATAAATCATCACTATATTTATGCATAAGCCTATATTCTTTATAAGCGAATAGCATTCCTATACAATTTAAAGAGCATAACACAATCGGTATATATCTTATTAACATAATAATTCCTTCTCTTGTTCCTATTCAAATATACACAAGATCATTTGTGTACAGCATATCTCTTTTCACTGTACACAAACTATTCTTAAATTTAGTTTATTGTTGTTCTAGATTAGAAGAAGCAATCTTCTTTTCAAACTTTTTAAGATTTGTTCTAAACTTCTCTGGCTCTTTAGAACACTTTTGTATTATCTGCACTCTGGTTTCTCCAGTGTTAGTAGCAATAGAATCTATGAAGTATGACGCTGAACAATTAAGATCTATTAGATTAAACTCCTCTATAAATAGCATATAATCCTTGTCTTTTGGTTCTGTAGGAGATGGTGTAACGTCTATAGAATTGTCTAGCTCACCTTCTACCAAAGCATTACCGATAGCATCTTGGAATAACTGTTTAGCTAACATTGATAAGCACCTGTTATATAACATTACAGAAGGGAAATTTTTCCATACAGGGTTCTTTAACAGATTAGCAGTACTAGCTTGTTGTATTGTAAAGATCATTTCACATTCTTCGCCTGTGTCTGCACGTCTACCTACCAAGTGGCATATCTCATCATTACCTATTTTCTTAGTAATCATATGGCCACGTTTTCTAATAAGAAGACCCATCATCTGTGCTGATAATGTTACACGGCCCTGAACAATCCATAGCCCACCATTAAGAGCTTGAAAGCTTGGTATCCCAAGTTCTCTAGCGGCTCCAAAGATTGCTAAGATACCGTATTTGCCACCGCCTTCTACCATTTTCTTGTAAAATGGAGTTTCACCCATCATTGTTGCCCATGACATCATGTTTTCCATTTCAGAACCCTGTGGCAATGCACTTATTATTTGAGTTTCTTCTTTTACAACTATCTCTTTTGTTTCTTCTTCCATTTTGTTCTCCTAATGTTTTATTTTACTCTACTTCTTATTGATGTCTTTTCGTATATCTTTATACCAGGTATTGTTCTTATACCTTTACGAATAGCCTCTTTAATAGCTCTTTCAGCTACTTCCATATATTCCAATGGTATAGCGCTTATATCTTCTATATCAAATACCCACGCTTTATGTTCTGTAACAGTTCCATCTTCTACAGTTATCTTATCCATACTGTTGTCTATGATATTTTGGCTCTCCAGGCTCTCTTTACGCTTGCCCTGATATACCTCTATTTTAGCTAGAAGTGATTCTTCCATATCTTTCAAGCATTTTGTTAGATCTTTAGAATAATCTGAAACGGCCTTGTTGAAATCTAGCATCGGACGGATAATCTTTTTACGAGTTTTTTCCATCTGGTTTACTATTTTCTTTGCTTGTAGAGCCATGCTAACTGCTTTTTTAGCGTTAACGTCTGTGTCTACCTCTAAAAGTTTAGCTAGTCCTACTAGTTGAGTTACACTATTGGCATCAAGCTTACTCTTTGCTAGTTCAACATCAAATACATCCTCTTTTGGAACCTCAATTTCATCTGCTATAGTGCTAGAAGAGTCATTATACTCAAATAGAGCCTCAGTATTATTAATACCATCAGGTGTTAATAGTACATTATCATAATTTTCAACAACTGCCTCTGGCATCTTATCTATAACACTAACACTTTCTAGTACTGCATCATAATCTATCATTATTCTTCCTCATCGTTATATTCTTCATTAATATATTCTTCTTCTATGCCAAACTCTAGTTCTTCAAGAAAGTCATTCCATCGTTCTATTCTATCTTCTATTGTTCTCATTGGAAAAACCTAACTGCTTGCAGAATACCTTTATAGATTTCAAAATCTTTTGGATTAGTATATTCGTGAATCTTAGGGTATTTGCCATCCTTCATTAGTTGTAATGCTATACGTCTATTTACTTTTTCTTTGTTGTCTTTTTGGATATTGTACAAATTCTGATAAGCTGATAATTGTAAAGCCCAACTTTTAGAAGCATTAGCAGGAGTTTTGTAATCAACGATTACAGGCCCGTCACTGCCTTTTAATTTTGCGACAAGGTCAATTGCTCCAGTTATCATTAGAGTGTTGTCATACAGCCTTACTTCAAGCGACACGACCTCTTCTACCATTTCATCGAACCACATTTTAAAAGAATCAACGTATCCGCTTAATTCTGGCTCTGGCTCTGGGAAATATTCGTCTTTAGCATATAGCTCTGCTAAACGGTGGACCTTTGTTCCTCTATCGCAAGCGTGCTTTAGCACTTTTGGTGGTATCTTACTAAAGTCTATAAAGGGTTTCATTACCTCGGTCACCCTTAAGTAACCTGTTTTTATTTCTTCACTCATTCTTCTCTCCATAATATTTTAATTTTACCGCTTGTCTTAAACCTCTATTATCGCTTATGCTTGTTTTAAAGCCAAGTAAAATAAAATTATTTAGCGTTAAATAAAGAATCAACAAATCGAGGAGTACTAGAAGATGACACTTAATGAATATCTTGACAGAGAAGGAATCAAAAAATATAAGTTTGCGGAAAAGACTGGAATAAGCTTAAGAACAATTTCATCAGCTTGCAATGGATATAAACTAAACCTGTTTATGAGTAAAATTATAGAAGTCTTTACTGATGGAGAAGTTACAGCAGATGAAATCGTTAGAAAGCCAAAGCAATCTAAAAAACCTGATCTTGAACAATGCGAAACAGAAGAAGAAGAAGATATAAAAAATGGCTAATAAGTTCAGCGGAGAGAGGGCAATTCCAGAGTTTTCAGAATGTTCAGTACAATATAATTACTATTTCCACAACAAGCCATCTGATATAGATGTCAGAGAAGATGTAGATAAAATATTTATAAAAGAACGTATTCTGGATATTATATCTAGTTTGTCGGTACGACAGGAAGACGTATTAACAGCTAGATTTGGTATAAAAGATGGAATATCAAGGACGCTGCAAGAAGTAGGAGAAATGTATGGTATTACAAGAGAAATGGTAAGGCAGATAGAAGCAAAAGGACTTCGAAAGCTTAGGCATCCTCTTTTAGCAGAGGGATTTTATGAGCTTGACGGCAGAGAAAAGCCAAAAGAAGAAGAAGAAGTTATTGTTGAGAAAGAAGAAGCACCACCGCAAGAAGTCAGTTGTCATCAGCATGATCTGTTAGCTAGACACCCAAGTCCTGCGCTAATGTCGTGGTGGGATACTCAATTTAGCTATGTATGTAAAATGATGGATAACTCTTTGCCAAGCCGTACATTCATTGGAAAATGTAGTTGCCAATCTTGGAAAGCAGATTATAGAATTAGAATTAATCAATACGAGGCATTATGTTGCAAATGCTTCAATAAATTTTGGATGGAATTAGATGGATAAAGAAATAATAAAAACTATTGACCTCTTAAACGAATTATTACAGACCAAAACAGGTGAAGAAATATGCAGGTATCTTGCCGTTCACAAAGGAACAATGAGAAGGTGGCTTTCAAGACAACGCGTCCCCCAAAATTACTATAGTGATTTAAACAATCTCCTAGGGAATAAATATAAAAAAATAGATACATTTAGAGAAAAAGACCAGTTTTACACTACAAAAGAAATTTCTAAATATTGTTACAAGAAAACAATAAAAATTTTAGAAGACCTAGAGATAAATACTTCAAAATATCATTTTATAGAACCTAGTGCTGGATGTTGCAATTTTTATGATATACTTCCTGAAAAGCGTAGAATTGGTGTTGATATAGAGCCAAAAGGTGAAAATGCGAATGAATTAATAGAACAAAATTATTTAGATTTTTATCCGAAAAAAAATGGTAATTATATAGTTCTAGGCAATCCTCCATTCGGACTAAGAGGGAATTTAGCTTTAAGATTTATTAATCATTCCTATGAGTTTGCTGATGTGGTTGCTTTTATATTGCCTCCGTTATTTGATAGTACGGGAAAAGGTGTCCCTATGGGAAGGGTAAAAGGATATAAACTAGCTCATACAGAGAAATTACCACTAGAATCTTTTGAATATCCCAATGGTAAAAAAGTTAGCGTTGCAACAATATTTCAAGTTTGGACTAAAGTCAATCAAGACAAAATAAAAGTAGAGCCAAAAAAAACCTGCAAATCTTTCGCTAGGGTTTTTTCTTTGTCTGATGGGGGAACTCCTTCAAGCACCCGAAATAAGAAAATGCTAGATAAATGTGATGTTTATTTGCCTTCAACTTGTTTCACTGGAATGAAAATTTATAATTCATTTAAAGAATTACCAAATAAAAGAGGGTATGGAGTTATTTTTTTGAAATGTAAAAATGAATTAAATAATTTATTTAATAAAACTGCTTGGAAAGAAATAGCATTTTTATCAACAAATAGTGCTATTAATTTAAGAACAGATTTAATTGAAAATGTAATAATTAATAAGGGATTTTATGATAAATAATAATTTGGATGATTTTTTTATTCCGATATTAGAGAACATCTTCCAGAAGATATGGAAGACGAAGCTAAATATATGCTGTTGCAATATTATCTTGAGGAACAGTACAAGATCTTAGAGGACTTTGAGGAGTTAAGATGAAATCATTTGAGGAACAAGTCCTAGATTGCCTTATAGCGACAAGCGAATATGCCGGTGCGTCTTTAACACAACACGAAAGAGAGTTACTTAAGCTTGAGTTCAATCTTAAGATATATCCGATACAAACAGAGTCTAAAGACAAAGTCTAATGTTCCGTTTTGTGTGTATGTAAAAAGTAAGTTGAAGTGACGATTTACATACGACGAAAAATGAAACAAAAACAGGGTAAGCTATGATAAAACCATTAATAAGATTATATATAAGAGTATTCTTTAGAGAGTTTAAGAAAGCTCTAAAGTTATCTTGTTATCAAGATGTTACTGTTCTACTAAATTGTTTAGTGATAATGGCCGTATTTCTAAATGTCTTTCTGTTGTTTTTGCTAATGTGTAAGACTATTATTCTAGCGTTAATGTAAAGCTTGCGGTACATATGAAGAAAAAACCTATCGAGAACCCTCTTAGAGTAACATAGGAAAGTATTTTTAAATATTGTTTGAGATGAATTATGCTTTTGAATATAGTGGTGGAAAGTTTGGCAAGATATTTAGATGAAAGTCTAAAAGAATAGGCAACCATATGGGATCGTACCCCTGATTGCCTAGTACAGAAACCATGAAAACATAAGGCTAATATAACAAACTCAAATAAGTTATTAAAGCCCTAACTTTAAAAGTACCAAAAAAGATTGGAAATAACTCATCTCTAATCCAGGATACCTTTAAAGTGCTAATAGTCTAGCATGTTTTCGTAGTTTCTCACAATACGATTAATTATTTTAATTATTGGAGAAGAAATTATGTCAGAAAATAAGTACACTGATGAGTGCAGTCATAGAAAATATTTCACACAAACAACTAATATAATATTCCATCTTGGATTAACTGCTTATGAAATAGCTCTATATATGGCTATTAAAAGAACATCGGGAGATAACGGAATATCTAAAAAAGGGACAAAAAGTTTAGCTTTAGAATCGGGAATGAGCATAGGACAAGTGGTTTCAACAAAAGAAAAATTATGTAACAGCAGAAATGAGATCGGCGGAAAATCATTAATAAGAATAGAAAAAACAATCCATGAAAGTGGCGGTAATGGTGTTGATAATATTTTTGTAACAGATCTTTGGGACGAAAACTATGAGTTTTTTAATAAGAATAAAAAAAAGAATACCTATTCACCACATGAACCCCCCTATTCACCACATGAACCCCCCTATTCACCACATGAACCAAAGAAGAACCTAAATAGGAATAACCTAAATAGGAATAACCTAAATAAGAATAACCTAAATAAGAAAGATATACCTAAAGGTATATACAAAGAAAAATCGGCTAAAGCCTCACACACACCCAAATTTATTAATATTTCTAGAGAAGATACAATTGAAATCAGAGAAGAGGTTCATTTAACCCAAGAACAGATTAACGAGGTAGAGAAGAAATACCCACCAGAACTGCTAGAGATCATGTACGATAAGTTAAATATACAGCATATAAGCATCAAAGAAGGTGTTGTAACAAGAAAGAAACCGTACACCTTTTCCGTATTCTACATACATTCTTGGCTATGGGATGCAGCAACAAAATGCTTGGGTTCATCCAGTTTCAGTAAATCATCGCGTTCAAAGATTAAATCCGAACAAGATAACGGAAGATATGCTCATATTGAGCCTGAGGTATACTCATGAGAACCTTGAATAATGTTCTTGATAGTAGTTTTGGAGGGTTTATGGACGCTAACAAACTTCCTGAGTTTGAAGAAGAAGACAGAATTGTTGCGGTAATGAATAATGGTAGATCAATCTATTGCAATGCATCATCACCAGACGTTGTTGCTTGCCCCATGTGCGGTAGTGAGCGTGGATACAAGGTAAGAGATGGAAATAGTCTATGGTGGGCTTGTACATGCCTAGATTGCATAAATAGAAACGCTGTTAATCAAAGTCAAGCCAAGAGCTATATTCATAAGATACCTCTTTCTGAGATGGGAGTCCCTAAGAGATTGCTATCTGCTGATTTCAATGATTGGAAGCACTCTGAAAAGTTGAAGCAGGAGCTGAAAAGCTTTGTTGTTAAGCATGATGAGTTTTTGACCATTGGTGGTGATAACGGTGTCGGCAAGACTTATGCAGCTGTTGCAATGTTGAAAGAATTTTATAATGTGACCAAAGAAATCCCAATATTTGTTAACATAAGCAACCTTTACCAGACTTGGAAAGAGGACGAGGATCACCGCACAGAGCTAAAGTATAAATTTAAAAGAGCTAAACTGCTTATTTTAGATGACCTTGGAGTAAGAGAGCCGACAGAGGCCTTCTTGGATTTTCTGTATTCCGTAATAAATAATCGGTACAACGATATGCAAGGAACTCTAATAACAACAAATCTTAGCAGTGCAGAGATAAGCAAATGTTTTGGAAATAGAATTTATAGCCGTTTATTAAGCGGGAAAATGATAAAAATTGATGGAAAAGACTTAAGAGTAAGATAAATAAAAATATTAGTTTATGTATTTGAAGGGCTAGGCTCATTACCGAATACCAGCACCCACTGGTTGCCCTTCTTCTTTTTAATGGGATGCCCTAGGGAGGGTTTATGTTCAGATACTGCGAAAGCAAAGATGAAGTTAAGAAACTATTCAGGAAGTTAAGCAAACTATTGCATCCTGATACAGGTGGTGATGCGGAGCTTATGAGTTTACTTATCAGAGCTAAAGAAGATTCTTCTAAAAATATTAAAGAAACAACAAATACTCCAGGTTCTTCTGTAGAAGATTACGACTATTTTGAACAAGCTTATGGTCCAGTAGACTTAAGTGATGATATTCCTAATCAAATGATAGAAATTATGGTTGATTATGCTAAAAGCCATGAAAATTTTGATCCAGCTTTCTTGATAAAAATGAAAGATATCTATGAAGAAAAAGGTGAAATATCAGCAGGCCAATATAACGCTCTATTAAGAGTTTTCACTGCTTTCAGAATGGAGGAGTGGAATGAATCAGCTAACGATTAATGAAATAAATTCAGAAGTAGAAACCTATAAATACAAGATAGAAAAAAGAACTATAGAGATTGAGCGATACGAAAGGATAAGGGAAAAAAGAAAGTTTGTAAGATCAGGTATGAAGATAAAAGATGAGTTTGATGGGTTTTTTTCTGCTAGAATAGAAAAGAAGAACATTAAGCTTGGCTTTGACCGTATTTTCGGTGTTGAGTACAAAAGTATATTACTAATAGAGCTCAAATAGCCCTAGAACGAACAGAAACACACCTTGTTGCCATTAACGTTGTTATTTTATATGGACACAGGGTGTTAGGTAAACAAGAGCCTTTAAGGGGCGCTAATGGAGATTAAGGAATGAAAGATATAGAAGAAATTATTGAACAACAAGTCGCTAACCTAGTAGCTAATAGAAAAAATATTATAGATGATTTTGCAAAGACTTACTTGTGTGCCCAAGATTGCGATGATGAGTATCTTTTACCACTGCTTAGAAAGATGGTTCTACACGAGAAGCCATATCAGCTTGGAGGTGAATCATATACTGAATTTTGGATTACTTTTGACCATCCAGATATTGAAGGAGATTAGATGGAAACAAAAGATGCTTGACAATACCGCTAGAGTAGGTTATTGTTATATCTTTAAACTTCAAACTTTGAGCGCAATGATAGATAAAGACAAAAGACTTAACGTTTTTAAAGAAAGTTTGATCTTCACAGAAAAAATGGCTACTGCATTAGAGCGGTTAAGACTTGAAGCATTAAAAGCTTCACGAGAAAACAGAAAAGACAAAAAAAGGCACGAAAATGAAGTGGATATTAACAAAAGATAGAGAGCTTATTAATCTTGATAGAGTATCGTTTATTTATTTATCTGATACTTGGATTAAGTTTGAGTTTGAAGTTGGAGAAGAAGGCGAAAATGAGTATGAAGAATTTGATACTACAGAAGAAGCCAGTATTCAGTACGAAAAATATATAGCAATTTTAATAAAATAAAGCCATGGAGGGCATAATATGGATGATAAAGAAAGAATGAAAATAGCAAAGAATAACTTAAAGATTACTAACGACCTTTACGATAAAGTTGATGAATCTCTTAGTAAATTAGCAGGAATTTCTGATGTCGCTAAAGTAAACATAGCACTAGCAACAGCGTGTTCATATGCTAACAGCAACGGAATCGGTAATAAAATGCTTAAAGTTATTATAGACGAAATGTTTGAAGAAGTAGAAGAAGTAGAAGAAGAAGAAGAAGAAGAAGAATGCGCATCAGTAGGATCAGAAGAAGATATTAAAGTGTTAAATGAGCTTATCAAAACTTTACAAACCATTGTTGAGAGGGAAGAAAAATGATAATAGTATCTTATAATGATTGTCCCGATAGCGCTACTATGATAGCAACTATCAGTGTATATATTCAAGAATGGCATATGACGATTAACAACATTGCTATAATAAAATCGAAGCACGGCGGTTGGTTTGTAGCTATGCCTACTTATAAGAATAAAAACACCGAAGCTTGGGATAAGACTGTATTATTCGATCTTGAGGCGCATAAAAAGTTTACTAATACATTGCATGAAGTAATTTCTGAATATGCTGAGTCTAACAATATAAAACTTGCACAACCTTAACCAAAAAATGGAGAAGAAAATGACAATACAAGAAAAAACAAAGTTGCTCAAAGCAAGCGTTTTGAAACGTAGATTAATTCGTATACAAGTAATTCCGAAAAAGACACACAAAGCATTGCACGAATTAGATGCATATTTAGATGAGATAAAAGAAGAAATTAAATCAGCACTAGCAGGGAATAAGGTATCTTGTCAGCGTATAAGAACAAAAAGCATTAAATTAAGGGACGATTTTAAAGCATTCCGTAAATTATCAATCGTTGAGTCAAAGAAAAAATGACAATACAACAGTTTGAAATTAGGGAAAGATGTTTTGCTTGGTTAGATAAGCTAGAAGATCGCATTGTAGAACACGATATGCAAGTTAATACAATTGATCTTACTTTGCGTGATGTAGCACTTGATATTTTGTATCAAATAAATAACCACTCACAGCTTCAATCACTGGATAAGCTATCTTATTTAGAAAGATATACAGGATCTCCCGATCTTTTATGTCCTCTAGAAATAATGAATGTTATCATTGATTTGAGGTCTTTAATCGGAGATGACAATGCCTGACGAATTTTATGATTTTGCTGAAAGCTGTTTAATGGTGTTTCTTGCCGTTTTTTTATCACTCCATCTATTCATAGGGGTGGAGTGTATACACAGGGAAATAGGCCTATCGCTGTTAGCCACAGGGCTATTTGCAGTCTATAAGATTGTAAAAGATTTATCAGGAAGCAATGACGATGAACCAAAACTTAATTAAGAGAGTAATAAAATGATACAGTCAACTATATCGCTAGCAGAAATTAAATTAA
>Ga0307992_1002483_pt1 | contig 10489 bp, 13 predicted proteins | sample EllFjometagen133_FD_203162 | JGI IMG/M metagenome (GOLD analysis project Ga0307992, IMG submission 203162) | Marine microbial communities from Ellis Fjord, Antarctic Ocean - #133 | ecosystem: Environmental > Aquatic > Marine > Unclassified | place: Southern Ocean | collected 2014-10-08
ATAACCCCACCTATAATTAAAGATATAAAATAATACATATACTTAAATTCTATCATATATTTTATAGAGTAGGGAATTAACAAGAAGAAAATCCTTTCTCTGGGTAGTTTTTTTACTTTCATCCTCACTTGGAGGGACGCTTTCAGAGATTACGAGTGGAATAAAGCATTTCCTGACCCTGAATATGCAGTAAAAGAAATGAATAAGTTGCTGGCTTTGGTTTAAGAAAATTATATATGAGAAACAAAAAAATTATAAAAAGAATAAAGAAAAAACCTGTTGGGAGAAAACTTTTTGATGGTAAAGGAGAGAAAGTGGTTATCCCGAAATTAGAGCAAGCTTTTTCTATTGGTTGTACTAATGATGAAGCTTGTATTCAAGCGGGTATTTCAACTTCTGCACTTAGTAGATATGAGCAAAAAAATAATGAATTTCGGGTTAGAAAAACAATGTTAAAAGAAAAGTTGGTTTTGGCTTCTCGTAATACCATAAGTCAAATAATTACCGAGAGAGAATTTAGTAAAGGCAATAACAAAGGAGTTCCCACACAAAGAGCCGTGGAAATGTCTAAATGGTATTTAGAAAGAAAGAAAAAAGATGAATTTGGTTCACATTCTTCTATTACTGCAGAAGTTAAAACGGAAGCATTAAGTGAAGAAAAAAAAAGAGCAATAATGAAAAGGATAAAACAATGGAAATAAAAACTTAGAACCTGTCCAATTAAGTTTCTGTTTGATATAATTAAAACACAATTAAATATAACCTAACCCTTTGGAGTGTCTAAAGGTATGGTTTAAGTCCTACAAAGTAGAAAACTCTTCGTGAGAATTGCTTTGTAGGCCCTATCGGGAAACTGATAGTGGGTAGCTAAGCTACCGTCTCGCGGAGAGTTTTTTGCGTATAAAAACTCACCGCAAGAGTTTTAATAATTAACATAGTAATTTAATATGAGCAAAAAACAATTTTCTAACGGAACTGTCTTTTCTGAAAAAACAGAACGGACTGGAAAAAAGATATTATTAGGATTTACTGCTTTTATAATTTTTTTGATTATCATTTTTAGTTTCGCAGATGATCCAGATCCAAGTAGTTATGCAGTAAAAAGGACTCCTGCTTCTGCAATAACTAAAACAGTAAATGTAAAAAGTGCTGTTAAATTAGCTTCTCTGGAAACTGGAAATAATAACCCTTCTCAGACAATAGTAAATAAATTTCAAAATTTACTTAATGAACTTAGTTTGAAATGTCCAAATGAAAACGAAGAGCAACTAGCCAATTACATTTTTGTAGGTAGAAGAACTATTGAAGAAAAATTAGGTCCAATTACATTATTTGAAGTTGGAAGAGGTGTAAAAGAAAGTATTCCTGATGAAGCGATTGGAATTGTTTCTTGTGCTGAAATAGCCGCTGCTTTTGTTACACTAACTATTGCTAATTAAAAACTAATTAAATAAAAATATGCTTTACACAATTGGTCATAGTAATTGTGGCTTTTTAGAATTTCTAAAAAAACTCAAAGATCACAGTATAAATATATTAGTTGATGTGAGAACATTTCCTCGTTCTCGGTTTTGCCCACATTTTAATAAAAAATCATTTGAAGAAAAGTTAGTAATAAAAAATATCAAGTATTTATTTAGAGGTAAAAACTTAGGAGGAATGGGTTTGAATATAAGATACGAAGAAACGATTGATGAAGTTTTTGATTTATCTAAAGAAAACAATGTTTGTTTAATGTGCTCAGAAAAAGATTATAAAAAATGTCATAGATATCAATTACTTACTCCTGAATTTGAAAAGAGGGGATTATCAGTTAAACATTTACAATAAATATGAACCAAGAAATAATAAATTATAATTCAATAAATAATTTGGTTGTAGAAATTTTTAATTCAATTGATGTTAGTAATACTACAAAAAAAGAGTATCTGAATAGGATAAAACTCTTTTTAGTTTTTACTAAAGGAAAAGAGATCAATAATAATTCTTTTTTAGAATATAAGCATTATTTAAGAGATAGGAATGACTTTGCAACCGCTACTAAAAATAAATACTTGGCGACAGCGAGGGTTTTTCTGAAAGAATTAACTCGTAGAGGATATATTCCGGTAGATATAACTTTGAACATTAAAACCTTTAATCAAAGCAAGAAACATAAGATTGAAGGGCTTAAACAAGCCGAAATAGAGAAGTTGGTTGAAGAACTAAACGACTTATCACAAACACCTAAAAATGCTCGTAAAAAGGCATTTTTTTGTTTATTAGCCCTACAAGGACTAAGACAAATTGAAATTATTAGGTTAGGTTTTAAGGATATAGACTTTGTTAACAAAACGATTCTTGTTAAAGGAAAGGGGATGGACGACAAGGAAATTGTTTATCTTGCACCACAAACAGTTAAAACATTAAAGGATTATATTAAGACCTCTAAAATTAGAAGTGGTTCATTATTCCAAAGTTTAGGAAATAGAAAAAGAGAACGATTAAGCACTATGACAATAAAAAGAGAGATGAAAGAACTATTTGAGAAGATAGGAATATCAAAAACAGTTCACGGTTTTCGCCATTATTTCATTACTAAATTATTAGAAAGTTTTGATGTAAGAGATGCTAGAAAGTTTAGCCGTCATAAAAGTTTAGAAATGTTGATTGTCTATGATGATGAGATAGATTTGAGAGAAAAATCCTCAGAAGTATTTAAGTGTTTTTCAGGCCTCAATGTGACATAACTATAATTACATTACATTAAAATTTAAGATGTTTTCTTTGTTTTATCTCAAGTGATAAAGTATAATTTATTTAATGAAGAAGAGAGAAAATCTTATGGAAGAACTTTTTGTTCAAAAACAAGTTAGAGAATTCTTGAAAGAAGAGGGTTTTGGTAGTGAGAATGTAAAAATTTCAGATTTGAGAGAAAGAGGAGTTGATATTAAAGTAAAGAAAGAAAGACCAAAACCTTGTGGCTGGTATTATTTGGTAGAATGTAAAGGCGATCCAAGGGAAAAAGTAAAATCTCCTAGTGGCTCAAGAAGTAGTTCACTTAATTCTGCTTTAGGTCAAATTATTTCAAGAATGCACACTGACAGAAAATCAGTATATGGAGGTTATTATTATGGAGTTGCTTTTCCAGTTTCTTTTAAAAAAATGGCTTTAAGAAAAATTCCTTATTATGTTTGTAATAGATTAAAATTAAGTATTTTTATTGTTAATAAAAATGGTAAAGTTGATAAGTATGATTATAAAAAATTAAAAAAATTACAAACAAAAAAACACTAAAAACTCTCTATTTTATTATGGAAAATATAACAGAAATAAAAGAATATGTAAGTCTAAAAGAAGCTTCTAATACTTTAGGTGTTTCTTCTGCTACAACAAGGAATTGGGTTAAAGCCGGTTATTTAAGTAGATATTTGAATTCTCAAAATGTTGTATTTAATAAGGTGGATGTAATTAAATTGAAACAAGATATCAATTTAGGGAAAATAGATAAGTTAACAAAGAGAGCTAATAAAAAAAGTTCCTCTAGTATATTTATTCCTGACGAATACATACAAAATAAAGATTTAGAAATTTCTTTGAACAAAATTTTAAATATATATAAAAAAAATAATTTAGAAATTGATAAAGTTGTTTTGGTAGTGGCTCTTATTTTATTAAAAAAAGTTCAACTAATTAAAACTATCAAAGAATTAAAATTAGAAAAGATTATTTTTAAAAATAATTTTATAAAAAAAGAAATTTTTGAATGGTTTAACGATTTAAATAATTTAAAATTTAATAAGAATTATTTAAAAATACTTAATATAGATATTCCTCTTAACTGTGATTTTTTAGGTCTTATATATCAATCATTGATTAAAGAAGGAGAAAAAGCTAAGAAAGGTTCATATTACTCTCCAAAAGAAGTAGTGGACGAAATAATTAAAGAAAATATCAAAAAAGAAAATATCGTTCTTGATCCGTGTTGTGGAACAGGTCAGTTTCTCCTCTCTGTTGCAAATAAAACACAAAATCCCGAAAATATATGGGGATTTGATATTGATAATAATGCCGTAAAAATTGCTAGACTTAATCTTATTCTAAAATTTCCAGAAAAGAACTTTTTTCCTAACATCTACTGTCTTAACACCCTATTAGAATTGGATACCAGTAGTTTATTTTTAGATATAAACATTCCTAAGTTTGATGTAATTGTGACTAATCCTCCTTGGGGAGTTCATTTTTCTAGTTTGGAGAAACAGGAATTGCAAAATAAGTATCCTGATATTAAATCTAATGAGTCTTTTTCTTATTTTCTAAAAAAAAGTTATGAACTTTTAAAAAAAGGTGGTCGCCTATCTTTTATATTACCGGAGTCTATTTTAAATATAAAAACACACAGAGATATAAGAAGAATGTTATTAGAAGATGTTAAGTTGTTGAAGATTAAATACTTAGATCGTTTATTTAAAAATGTTTTCACTCCAGTAATTAGAATTGATTTTGAAAAAAATAATCCTGAGGATAATCATATTTTACTTTCCGAAATGAAAGAATTTGTTTATAAATTAAAACAGTTAGATTTTAAAAAGAATACTGATTATCTTTTAAATGTATTTATTGATAATAGAGACATTTTGTTGTTCAAAAAAATGTATGATACAAAACATATAATTTTAAAAAATAATGCAGATTGGGCACTCGGTGTTGTTACCGGAAATAATAAAAAACATTTATCTGAAATTAAACAAAAAAATTTTGAACCAATTTTAACAGGGAAGGACATAAAAAGATTTTCTATTAAAACTCCAAAAACTTTTATTGATTTTAAACCACATAAATTTCAACAAGTTGCTTCTGAAGATAAATATAGGGCAAAAGAAAAATTATTGTATAAATTTATATCTAAATACCTTGTTTTTGCATATGATAATAAACAAACATTAGCATTAAATAGTGCAAACATTTTAATCCCTAAAGTTCCTAATTATTCCATTAAAACGATTTTAGCTTTATTTAATTCGAGTCCTTACCAGTTTTTATACCAAAAGAAATTTAATGCTTTTAAGCTTTTAAGAAGTGATGTAGAACAATTGCCTTTACCTATATTGAATATAAAACAGCATAAAGAAATTAAAAACTTTATGAATTGTATTATTGATAAAAAAATATCAGATGAAAATAAAAAACTAGTATATGAAGATGTAGATAAATATGTAATGAGTTTGTTTAGCTTTACTAAAGCTGAACAAAAATATATATTAGAGTCTATAACTAATCCTGAAACATTATTAAAAATTAAATAAAAATCAATATGGAACATTTAAAACAAAAATTAAATAAATTAGTAGAAAAACTTTCTAAAGACAAAAAAGAAATGATTAAAGAAAGATTGAGTAATTTGACATCTGTGTATCCCTTTAATGAATATGAATATATTGTTTCTTCGTTGATGGGGTTTGGAAAAATAAATTTAGATGATTATTATGAAATAAGGGATGAATATATTTCTCGTAATATGTATCTCTATATTTTTGAGATAGCATCGCCTAGAGGGTTTGGAGAACTTTGGGCTCAAGGTCATATTATGGAATTAGAACCTAAGTTTAAAAAACCAACCAAGAAAATTGACGAAAATTATAGTGGTCAATATGATTTAGTTTTACCATTTAAAAAAGAACTTATAAAAATAGAAGTTAAAGCTTCTCGTGCTGTTGATGGTAAGAGTCCAGAACCTCTATTTGTTAAGGCACTTTCTTTCAAGAGTAAGAAATCTTTTTGGATGAATTTTCAACAAATTAAACCTGCTTGTGCAGATGTTTTTGTTTGGGTAGCTGTTTGGAGAGATACCATTAAGTATTGGGTTTTATCTTCCAAAGAAGTTGAAAATAATAAGTATTATTCAAAAGGACAGCATCGTGGAAATACAGGAGAGGGGCAACTGCATATTAAAGATGATAATATAAAAGAATTCAAAAAATATGAAGTTAAGTCTAATAAGCTTCAAAATGCTGTAATGGAAGCTTATAAAAGACAAAAAAATATCAAATAATAGAATGAGATCAAAAGTTTTAAATGACATTACAAAAATTTGTTTTAATTATGATTGTTCTGTAAAAAGATGTGTGTTGCACAAAGGTTTGTTAGATGAAATTGATAGATATTTAAAGAAAAATAAATTTTGGACTAAGTTAGAATATCCTATAAAGTTTGAAACTATAAGACGAAAAGATAGAGAAAAAATTGAGAGAAGTGGCTTTATTGATTTGGTTGGTATTAGCAACAAGTTAAAAGTTGCTATTGAACTTGATACAGGAGCTCATTCTAAATTTAAGAGTATAGAAAAGTTATTGCAATCAAAATTTGACATTCTTATTGCTATTGTCGGGGGTAGGGAAAGTGACGATAAAATACTTTCATCAAATTTAAAAAGGATAAGATCAGTGCAAAATCTTAATTTTAAAACAGTTAATTTAATTATTTTAAAAAATAGATTTGATAAAAATGTATATTAAGTTAAATTGATATTTAGTTATGACTATGAAAATTGAAGAAACGGGAGAAATTTTAAATAGTAAATATGAAAAATTAGTAAAAAACTTTTCTGTAGAAGATTTGCAAAACTTTTTGGGTATTCTTGTTTGTGAACCTGAATTTATTACAGGACATAATTCTCTGCAAAAATTAAATAAAAAAGAAAAAGATAAATATGTATCTTATTGGAATAAACTATTTATGTTTGATAAAAAAGGACATAAAAAGTTACTTACAATTTTAAATAAAGATTTTGATGTTTTCAAAAAAGAAAAAACAAAAGATCCTTTTGTTAAAAAATTACTTAAAAGTTCTCGTTTGCTAAACTCTTTTTCAATAGTTCCTAGAGTTCCTTTGTTAATAGAAATAATAAAAAAAGAATTAAATCTTATTGCTTCAGGCAAATCTATTGAAAATAATTTATTGATAAAAAAAATAGAATGTTTTGTTTCAAATAAATTTAAGAATGATTATCAAGTTGTTATCAACGAAAATTATTTAACACCCGTAAAAGTTAGTTGTCTTATTAAGATTTGGGATAGATTTTTAGAGCTGGTTAAAAAAGGACGTTTATCAAACGTAATTGAAAATTTATATCTATATGACTATTTAAATTTTAATCCTAATAATCGGATAATAAAAAATACCGAATATCCTCTACAGAAAATAATAGAAAAAAGAAATAACCTTTATATACCTACTTTTGAAACTGGTGTTTATACTGAAAAAGCTTTAATTCAAAGACAAAAGAAAGTTAAAAATCTCACTTAATTTCACTTAAAAAGTGGAAAACTTTATAAACTCTTAATATAACCTACTAAAATAACTCTTTTTGTAGGTTTTTAGGTATTTTTTAAGTTAGTTAAAAATAGTTTAATTAACTTAATGATTAGTAAAAACACAATTAAAAAATTTAAGGTTGCTGTTCAAGAAGAGTATAACCTTTCTCTTGACGACAAAATGGCTTGGGAAATTCTCTCAGGGTTAGTTAGTTTTTTTGACTTATTGATGAAAATTAAGTATAGGGAAAACACATAAGAACCGCTGTGACTGGTTTGAGAGTTATATAACAGCGTTACCAAAATCAAGTATAGCAGGAAGCGACCGACACCTCAGTGAAGTTTCTTCTGTATCTCCCTCGTATGCCAATGGTATGTCGGCGAGGTTAAAGAGCAAAACTATTACGAAAGGGTTGAGCACCATAACTTTTATTAGTTATGACAAACGATATTCTAACTCGTCTCAATATATTTAGGAGATCAACGAGAATGGCTAAAGGCGGGATTACCGCTGTTTAGGGCTCCCTCTGCCTAGTGAAGCTTTTTTAACAAAATTTCATTTATTTTTATTTAGAAAATTGTATATGACAACACCAACAAAAAAAGCACGAATAAAAAGAAGAAAACATCGTTTAGCCGGAAAAAAGCGAAGGAGAAGAGTATACAAAAAATTTAAGTTAAAAAATTTAAAAAGGTAAATGACTGTTATTTTGAGCCATATTTGTTAGAATAAAATAAAACATTATGAAAATTATAAAAAACAAAGCCGTAATATATGCAAGAGTTTCTTCTAAAGAACAAGAAGAAACTGGTTATTCTTTGAGTTCGCAAAAAGATTATTTGCTAGATTATTCAGAAAGGAAAGATTTTAGAATAATTAAAACTTTTTCTATTTCAGAAAGTGCTAGTGGAAAAAATCAAAGAGAAGTTTTCATGAAAATGATGAAGTATATGAGTAAAAATGATATAAAGATTTTAATTTGTGAAAAAGTAGATAGATTAACAAGGAATTTTCGTGATGCTATTGTGATTGATGATTGGTTAGATGATGATGAAAATAAACAAGTTCATTTAGTTAAAGATAGTTTAGTGTTACATAAAAATTCAAGGTCACAAGAAAAATTAAACTGGGGAGTTAGAATTTTATTTGCAAAGAATTATACTGATAATCTTTCTGAAGAAGTTAAAAAAGGGCAAAAACAAAAAATTAAAGAAGGTTGGTATCCAACTAAACCACCATTGGGATATAAAACAACTGGGGAAAAAGGAAAGAAAATTCATATAATAGATAAAGATGTAGGTCCTTACATTAAAAAAATGTTTAATTTATATGCCACAGGTAATTATTCTATTAAGGCTTTATCAGATAAAATGTTTAGATTAGGTTTTAAGAGTAGGAATAATATACAAGTAGTAAAAGGAAGAATACATAAAATGCTTTCAGATCCTTTTTATTATGGAAAATTTGTGTGGAAAGGAAAAATGTATCAAGGAAATCAAGAACCTATAATATCTAAAGATTTATTTGAAGAAGTTGGTTTTAGATTAAATGGAGGAAATCCACATCCGTATTTTCGTAAAAGAATGACAGAATTTCGTGGTAAAACTCTTTGTGATAAATGCAAAAAAACTATTACTTGGGAATACCAAAAAGGGAATTGGTATGGTGGTTGCAAACAATGTAAATCTCAATTATCCAAAGATAAGAAATATATAAGAAGAAAAGATGTGGAAGAAGATTTAATGAAAAGAATAGTCACAATTGCTCCAAAGAATGACCGAATTTTGAAAATTTTAGAAAAAGCATTAAAAGAAAGTCATCTTGAAGAAAGCGAATATCACGAAACAAAAGTTAAAGGTATGAACAATAAATTAGAAAGAATAAGGCAGAGAGTAAAAACAATGTATAACGATAAATTAGATGAAAGGATTACTGCTGAATTTTACGATGAAAAACTCAAAGAATTTGAGTCTGAGAGAGAAGATTTAACTGATGCCTTAAAAAGATTAGACTCAGACAATTCTGCTTATTACAGGGCAGGATTTGGTATTCACGAGTTAGCTATGAGGTCTAACCAAATATATTTAAGTTCAAAAGCCAGTATAGAAGAAAGGAGATTACTTTTATCTTATGCATTCTCGAACATCTATATTTTACAAGGAAACATAAGGGTTAAATACACAAAAGCATTCCAATTCTTACAAGAATGGTTACCTAAGGTAAATGAAGTTCTCGAACTTGAGAATAGTGTTGATAATAAAGAACAAAAGAGCACTTTCGTGCCCCTGTGTCCTACAATGCTCCGCGAACTGGACGATGTTCGAACCTGTGTAGCATTACTGAGTGTATTGTATTAATTCTTTAACATCTATTATGACATTTCCTTCTTCTATTTCTGAAACTAAACCTCTTATTTTTAAAAGACTAGCTCTACATTGTGTGTTTTTAACCGTGCACACATTTAAATCGTTAACATCTGTATAAAAACTACTTTTGTTTTCAAGACATCTGATATTTTTATAATCAGCCTCCGTGTTATTTATTGAACAATATTTACTTTCTTCTGAATATTTAAACCCTATTTCTTTATTTGGATCGATATTAAAATCAAAATAGCTTGAACCTATATAACCAACGAAAGTTTTTGTATCTCTATTTAAATTTGTTTTGAATGATACAAGATAATCAAAATAATCACCCTTTTTTAAAATAACTTCAACATCTTTATCTCCTATCCGATCTCCCCATGTAGGGTATTCTTTACCTTCTATTTTTTTGTAATCTGTTTCTCTATAAACAATATTTCTTACCTCCCCTACTTTGGGAGTTTTGTTATCAACTATTTCTAAGTACTCTTCAGTTAAATCATCTGTTTTTTGAGAATAATAATAACCTCCACCGCCAAAAGCGATAATTCCAATAACTATCAAAACTCCAACCAAACCAAATCCCTTTTTCATATTAATTTTAAGTTAACTTATATATAAAAGTATAGCAAAAATAGAGAGGTTTGAACATGAGGTAAAGTCTTGTAGGGGGTATCTAGATATGGCTACGAATAAAGATTTGCTCCGTTTAGTGGACGATGTTCGAATTTTTTATCTAAGCAATATTATTTTTTTAAATAGCTTTTTGTTTTTCTCTGCATGATTAATGTACTTGCCCTTTAAAAATATTAAATAAAAATATATAATAC
>Ga0307992_1002484_pt1 | contig 10488 bp, 10 predicted proteins | sample EllFjometagen133_FD_203162 | JGI IMG/M metagenome (GOLD analysis project Ga0307992, IMG submission 203162) | Marine microbial communities from Ellis Fjord, Antarctic Ocean - #133 | ecosystem: Environmental > Aquatic > Marine > Unclassified | place: Southern Ocean | collected 2014-10-08
AATGGTAAAGTTATAAAACGTACAGTTCTTTCTAGCCAACCCATTAAACCAGCATAATGTAAAAAGATTAGTAAAAAGATTAGTAATCCAAAATACAGAAATTTTTTATCTTTATTATTTCTGAACATAATTTTAAGCTTTAATACCTACTTCTTCTAAAAGCTCCGGTTCATCTAGTAAAATACCTGTACCTCTAACCAAAGTAGTAAGCGGATCATCGGCAATTCTAACTGGTATATTAGTGGCCCTGGCTATTAATTCATCTATCCCTCTAAGTAATGCCCCGCCCCCTGATATTAGAATACCCCTTTCATGGATGTCTGCTACTAATTCTGGTGGGGCTACTTCCAGTGTAGCTTTTATATTATCTACAATTACTCTTAAAGATTTTATAATAGCCTCTCTTACCTGCGAATCATTAATCATTACTTCTTTTGGCAATCCAGTTATTATATCCCTTCCTCTCATCGGGTATTGCATTGTTTCTTTTTGTTCTACCGCTGAACCAATTTTAATTTTAATTTCTTCAGCCTGTTTTTCACCCAAAAGTAAATTGAACACTTCTTTTGCATACTGAACAATATTTTTATTCAGTTCGTCTCCAGCTATTTTCATTGATTTCCAATTAACTATTCCGCTTAAAGATATCACTGCTATTTCACAAGTTCCACCTCCTATTTCAATAATAAAATTACCTACAGGTTCTTTGATGGGCATTCTATTGCCAATTGCCGAAGCCATTGGCTCTTCTACAATCCAAACTTCTCGAGCCCCTGCATTTTTCACAGCATCCCCAATAGCCTTTTTTTCAACCTCAGTTATATCAAGGGGGGCAGCTACTACTACTTTTGGTCTATTAAAAAAACTAAAACCACCCTCTTCGTGTACTTTGTCTATAAAATAATGCATCATCTTTTCGGTTATTTCAAAATCAGAAATAATGCCATGTTTTAAAGGGCGTGCTGTTAGAATGTGGGGGGGGGTTTTACCTAACATATTTTTAGCCTCGCTACCTACCGCTAAAATTTGTTCTGTTTTTGTATTAACTGCTACTACACTAGGTTCATTTATAACTATACCTCTACCTTTTACATAAATCAAAGTATTGGCTGTGCCCAAATCAACCCCTAATTCCTGTCTAAATTTACTAAAAAAATTATCTAACATAATTTAATAATTGATTTTCTTTTGTGAAAAAATAACTAGTTCTAACAAAATAAAAACTAAAAAAAGCAATAACGCATTCCACCATCTCAGCAAGTCTGTTTGTAATAAAAGTATAGACAAAACTAACAAAAAACTTACTATTATACTCTGTCTAAAAGTATTTTTAACATGTCTAAACACCACTTCATCATTTTTTAAAATTTTTCTTTTAACTAAAAAACCTATTACAGAAAAAATTCCTAAAAAACCTAAAAACAAAGTAGAGTAAAACAGGAAAAAAACACTTAACCCAGCTCCGTTCGGGTCAGAATTTAAAATTATAAAAAACCAAGCCAGCCAACATATTAAACTGGCAGAGGTCATCAAAATTAGATATTGCTTCAATGTCATATGATTTAGGTTATATTCTAGTATATTACGACAAAAAACACAAGGATTAAGCCAAATATCGTATTTTACGAACCTTTTCAGTCCCTAATTTCTTGTTTATATAATTTATTAAGCTCACCTCGTTTAATTTTATTTCTTGAGATACAACCGAGCTAAGACAGATTATTGCCAACATCCCATCTTTAAAATATACAACTTTTGCATATTTACCAATGTTATCACCAACTACTTTTCTAATTGATTTTTGAGCCTCCCCTACTACCATGGCAGAATTTACACTTTTAAAATTTGACGTTTGATGCACTCTTTGACTTAAAATTGTTCCTAGTGTTTTCATAATTTTCTATATTCACAGATGTCTTTAAAATCACAGTTTTTACAAATTATTTTATTTGGGGTTGCTTTAAAATTCTGATCCTTAATTTTTTGAATTATATTTTCTATTTTTTCTTTTAACTTTTCTTTTTCCTTCTCTTTACCTAAAAAAGAATTTTGTAAAGAATCATTCAAATAATAAAAGGTTAATTTACTAGGAATTCCTTGATTTTGATATTCTGGCAATTCTTCTAAGGCCACCTGATAAATAAGTAACTGATCCTTATCATCAGGAGACAATTTTTCTTTTGATTTTCCAGTTTTATAATCTATAATTTCTAAAGTTCCATCTTCTAATTTATCTATTCTATCAATACGACCACCAATAGCATTTTCACCTATTTTTATCTTAAACCCAGATTCCAAAGCAATGGGAATAGTCCATTTTTCTTGAACTTCATAAAATGTTTTTAATATTTCTTTACCTTTTTTATAATAATTATCTTTTTGTTTTTTCGTCTTATACCAATCATCGATCCAATTTTTTTCATAAATTTTTAATAATTCCTCTAAAGCCGGCACTTTAATATTATTTTTTTCAAGGGATTCAACTACGCCTTCCTTTACAACCGGAAAGAAGGCGCCTTGTTTAACGGCATTTAACTCTTGAACTTTTTCATAAAATTTTTGTAAAGTATTGTGCATAGTTTGCCCAAAACTAAAACTAGCACTCCCCTGCCCTGGTAATTTTAAAATATGAGCTAGCTTGTACTGGTATGGACATCTTTTATATGAATTTATTTGAGAAAAAGAAAACTTTGATGGAATTTTGTAGACAAAATCTCCAGGTTCTGATTTTTGTTCTTTAGGTACTCTAACTAAATCAACTTGGGTTGTTGAATTAGTTTGTGCTTTATAATCTAGTTCATCTAAAAATCTACTAATTTTTTTCTTTCTAACTCCGCCGTAATTATCAGCACTTATTAAAAATAATTTTGTTTTTGCCCTAGTAATACCGACATAAAACAGACGTCTTTCTTCTTGAATATGGTGATCTCCGCTTGGCAAAACTTCATTTATCAATTCCTCAGGCAATTCTATCTCCCCACCTTTCCGACGGCTTGGAAATCTGTCTTCTACTAAATTAACCAAAAAAACATATTTATATTCCAAACCTTTAGCACTGTGCATGGTCATTACGTTAACACTATCTGAAGTATCAGCCGGTTTATAAGGAACTCCCCCGTCCCCTGATTCTATAATATATTTATAATGTTCTAAAAAATTATACACTCTTGATTCTGATTTTAAAACTTCAAAATTTTTAATGTAATTAAAAAATTCTCTGAGCTGAAAAATTTGTCTAATAACATTTCTATTACCCGCATTTTCTTCTTTAGTTAAATAATCAAGATAACCACTTTTCTCTAAAAAATTATATAAAACCACTGTAGGTTTTTCAAAACGGACCTTTTTAGTGCCTTCATCTATTAAACTCAAAATTTTAGTAACTTTATTAATTCCCTCAATAGACAAACCAAACTGGGTAGCTTGTTTTAATGTTTCATAATAAGAAATTGCCTTTCTTTTAGAAAAATAAGTAATTTTTTGCAAATCATCACTGTCTAAATTTATAAAAGGTAAATTTAATAGCCTAAAAACCGCACTCGATTCTCTGTAATTATCTAAAGTTTTAAAATAATTCACACAATCAATCACGATTGGCTGTTTATAAAGACCGGTGGCTGCCAAAAATTCATAAGGTATTTTTTTTGAATTCAACTCATCTAAAAATATATCCGCATGTGAATTGGCTCTAACCAAAATAGCAAAGTCATCCCAGGTCGCATCGCTATCATCCTTTTTAATTTTTTCAATTTCTTCAACCACAATCTTCGCTTCTTCCCCTACCGACCCTGTATGGATTTGAATAATTTCTGATTTTAAATCTGTTTTTGACTTTAGTTTTTTATCAATTTTTAATTTTTCCTCCAACCTGTCAGGATTATTATTTTGAATTGATTTATAGGCCAAATCTAATATTTTTTGTCCTGACCTATAATTATAATTTAAAACAATTTCCTCTGTACCAGGGTAATCTTCTTTAAAACGCAATATATTAGATACAGAGGCACCTCTAAAAGCATAAATACTCTGATCATCATCTCCCACCACTGTCAGCTTACTTCCCTTGTCAGAAAGTAATTTTACCAAAATATACTGAGCCCAATTTACATCTTGAAACTCATCTACTAATATATATTTAAATTGTTTTTGTAAACTTTTTAATATTTCTGGTCTTTCTTTTAAAATTTTAATCATATAAAAAATTAAATCTCCAAAATCCAAACAAGCATTATCTAATAAAATTTGATTATAAACATGATAAGCTTTGGCAACTTCTTCATATTTATTTTTTATTTCACCCTGAGTATCATCATTGTCTAATTTTAAATTTTCAGCATATTCTAAATATTTATCTGGACCAACTAATTCATCTTTACACTTTGAAAAATGTTTAATTAATTCATGAATGTAACTAGTTGGATTCCCCATTGGGGCATAATAATCCAAATCAAACTTATCAAAATTATCTCGTATTAATAACCAGGCGTCTGTTTGAGATAGCAAATTAAAAGAATTTGACAATCCTATATCTAAACCATGCTTCTCTAAGATAACCTGACAAAACGAATGAAAAGTTGATATTTGGATATTGGCATAACCCAAGTTAAGGTTATCACAAACCCGATCCTCCATTTCTTGGGCAGCTTTTTCAGTAAAAGTTAAAGCCAACACTTCTTCTGGAAGCGCATCTTTTTCTTCTATCAAATATTTTATTTTTTCAGTAATAACAGTGGTTTTACCTGTTCCAGCTCCAGCTATTATAATAAGGGGGCCGTCGTTGTATTCAACCGCCTGCTTTTGTTGTTCATTTAATTTGTTGGGCATAGTTTAAGTATTATAATACGTATCCTAATATTATACAAATTAAAATAACCCTGTTTTTTCCAGGATTATTTTAATTTCTTAAAGGAAGTTTAATTTTTTTATTGTACTGTTGGAGGTAATTTTCTATATTTTTTCACAACTTTTATTCTGACCGAAGATCTTTCTAAAGCTGCTTGCAAAGCTACAAAATCAACGTTTTCTTCCAGCCTGGCATCTTCCATTGCTTGTTTGGCTCTCTTTTGAGCTTCTTCTGCCCTCTTAACATCTATTTCTTCAGCCATTTCGACTGTGTCACCTAAAACAACCAATTGATTATCCCCTCTTACTTCAACAAAACCGCCAGAAATTGCTAAGACATTTTCTTCTCCATCTTTTTTATATTTTAATTCACTAGGTTGTAAAATGCTAATCAAAGGTATGTGGTCAGGCATAACGGTAATTTCACCTTCTGAGGTCATTAAACTAACCTGATCTACTTCATCTGAAAAAACCTCTCGCTCTGGTGTTATGATTTTAAATATTATTTTTTTCATAATTTGGCCTATTAAAATAGGTTCTATTTAGAAGTTTGTACCTCATCTATTGTACCTTTCATATAAAATGCCTGTTCTGGTTTATCATCATGTTTACCGTCTAATATTTCTCTAAAACCACGAATAGTTTCAACTAGAGGCACATATTTACCTTCAGAACCAGTAAACACTTCAGCCACGAAAAATGGTTGAGACAAGAATCTTTGAATTTTACGAGCACGAGAAACTGCAATCTTATCTTCATCTGATAATTCTTCCATACCCAGGATAGCAATAATATCTTGCAAATCTCTATATTTTTGTAAAACTTCCTGCACATCGCGAGCTGTTCTATAATGATTTTCACCCACAATATTTGGATCCAAAATAGTAGAGTTTGAATCCAATGGATCAACGGCTGGGAAAAGAGCTAACTCTGCCAAAGAACGATTCAACACAACAGTTGAATCAAGATGGGCGAAAGTAGTAGCCGGAGCTGGATCAGTCATATCATCAGCTGGCACATAAACTGCCTGCACAGAAGTAATAGAACCTTTATCAGTTGATGTAATTCTTTCTTGCAAAGCACCCATTTCAGTAGCTAGAGTTGGTTGATAACCTACGGCTGAAGGCATACGTCCCAAAAGGGCAGATACTTCTGAACCAGCTTGAGTAAAACGGAAAATATTATCAACAAACAATAACAGATCTTTTCCTTCTTCATCGCGGAAATATTCAGCCATTGCCAAAGCAGTTAAAGCTACGCGAGCACGAGCTCCAGGGGGTTCATTCATTTGTCCAAAAACTAAGGCTGTTTTTTCTAGTACTCCGCTTTCTTCCATTTCACGATACAAATCATTACCCTCTCTGGTTCTTTCTCCTACACCAGCGAACATAGAATAACCGCCGTGTTCTTGAGCAATATTTCTAATAAGTTCTTGAATAACTACAGTTTTTCCCACACCAGCTCCGCCAAACAAACCAACTTTTCCACCTTTTAAAAAGGGGCAGATAAGATCAATAACCTTAATACCGGTTTCTAAAATTTCATATTTAGTTGATTGTTTATCAAATTCAGGAGCTTTTCTGTGAATAGGATATTTCTTTTTTGTTTTACTTTCTCCTTTACCGTCGATAATTTCACCAGTAACATTGTACATCCTACCCAAAGTTTCTGGACCAACTGGAACAGTGATAGGAGCACCTGTGTCTATTACCTCCTGCCCTCTTTTTAGGGCATCAGTTGAGCTCATAGCCACAGCCCTAACAACGTTAGACCCTAAATGCTGTTGGACCTCTAAAGTCAGTTTTTGACCATCAGGCATAGTGGTTTCCAAAGCATTATAAATACCTGGAATCTCATTTACAAATTCTATGTCTGCTACTACACCAATAATCTGGGTAATTTTTCCTTTATTTACTTCACTCATATTTTTTTAAATTATTAATTTATTATTCTAATGCAGCCGCCCCGCTAACTATCTCAGATATTTCCTGAGTAATAGCCGCTTGTCTGGCTTTATTATATGTTAAATTTAATTCTTTGATCATATCTATTGCAGAATCACTGGCATTTCTCATAGCCATCATACGAGCACTATGTTCTGAGGCATCCGACTCTAAAACTGCCTGATAAACCTGCATTTCAACTAATTTTGGCAGTAATATATTTAAAACTTTTTTTGGATCAGGTTCAAAAGTAAAATCAACATACATATCATTGTTTTTTTCTGTTTCAACCTTATCTATTGAACCTAATTCTTTGTCCTCTATTTTTGTAAGTGGTAATAATTGTTTTGTTCTAGGGTTTTGCTTAACAGCAGATTGGAAATCAGTATAAGACAAAACTATTTTATCATATTTATCATTTATAAAATCACCTACTACCATACGAGCCATCGGCAAAACCTCTACTATTTTTGTAGTTAAATCTAATTTTTCAAATTCTGCCTCAATATTATATTTATAATAACTAAAGATTCTTTTACCTTTTTTACCCATTAAAACTATATCAACTTCTAAATTCTCGTTTAATTCTTTTTCCTTTTTAATGTAAGAATCAACTTCTTGTAAAAGTTTATTAATGAAGCCACCGGCCAAACCACGATTACTAGTTATTAAAACCACAGCCATCTTTCTTACTGATCTAGCTTTTAGTAAAGGATGAATATCAACATTTGTTTTTTTACCAATGTCAGCAATCATTTCCCAAGCTAAATTAGAATAACTACGAGTAGCCAAAACATTTTCAGTAGCTTTTCTCATCTTAACAGCAGAAATCATTTCCATAGCTTTCGTAATCTTCTTTGTATTTCCGACTGATTTTATTCTAGATTTTATGGCTTTACTATTTACGGCCATAGTTTTATTTTAAATTTTGTTTTAAATATTCTGCACAAGCATCTTTTAATTCTTTTTCTACCTTATCACTCCACTCTCCGGCATTTAATTTATCTAACAAAGTTTGCTTAGAATCATTCATAAATTTATGAAAGTTTTCTTCCCAAAGAGCCATCTCTTCAACTTTGGCTTCATTAGCATAACCATTTAATACTGCATAAATAATTGACACTTGATCACCAACAGCCATCGGACTATATTGTGGTTGTTTTAAAATTTCCACCAATCTTTGCCCTAGTTCAAGTTGTTTTTTAGTTTCTGGATCAAGGTCAGATGCAAATTGAGCAAAAGCTTCTAATTCTCTAAATTGAGCCATACTTACCTTTAATTTACCAGCTACTTTTTTCATTGATTTTAATTGAGCAGCCGAACCAACACGAGATACCGAAATACCAATATTCAAAGCTGGGCGAATACCACGATAAAATAAATCTGTTTCCAAAAATATTTGTCCATCAGTAATAGAAATAACATTGGTTGGAATATAAGCAGTCACATCTCCAGCCTGAGTTTCAATAACAGGCAAAGCAGTAATAGAACCACCACCATGTTCTGCGTTACGACGACAAGCACGTTCTAACAAACGAGAATGTAAATAAAACACATCACCTGGATAAGCTTCTCGTCCTGGTGGACGACGCAAAAGTAGAGACATTTCACGGTAAGCCCAAGCCTGTTTGGTCAAATCATCATAAACACACAAAACATCTTTACCTTGGTCCATAAAATATTCAGCCATGGCTACTCCAGCATAAGGAGCAACATACAACAGAGGAGCTGAATCAGAAGCAGAGGCATTAACAACTATAGTATAATCCATCGCACCGGCTTCTTTTAATCTTGAAACAATTCTCGCAATTTTTGATTCTTTTTGACCGATAGCAACATAGACACAAATTAAATTTTTGCCTTTTTGATTGATGATAGTATCAATTGCAATAGCAGTTTTACCGGTTTGTCTATCACCAATAATAAGCTCACGCTGTCCACGTCCAATTGGAATCATAGAGTCAATCGCCTTAATACCAGTCTGAACAGGTTCTGATACTGGTTGACGAGTCATAACACCAGGAGCAATTCTTTCTACTGGGTAAAAATCTTTTATTTTAATAGGAGCCCCGCCATCGATTGCTTGTCCTAGTGGATTTACTACTCTACCGATCAATTCTTCGCCAACTGGAACAGACAAAATTCTACCAGTTCTTTTGACAATATCCCCCTCTTTAATATGAGTGAAATCACCCAAAATAACCGCACCGACAGTCTCTTCCTCAAGGTTCAAAGCTACGCCAAAGGTATTCCCTGGAAATTCTAGCATTTCTGAAGATTGACACTCGGACAATCCACTCATACGAGCGATACCATCCCCTACTTCAATCACAGTTCCAGTTTCTTCTACTTGAACATTCTTCTCAAAAGAAGAAATATTTTTCTTTAACTCCTCCACTATGTTATTAATTGACGACATATTTTAAATTTTTAATTTACTAAATTTGTTTTTAACTGTTTAAGTTGAGTTTTTAAACTAGCATCTAAAATTTTATTCTCTGTTTTTATAACGAAACCACCTAAAATACTTTTGTCTAATCTTTCTGTACTTTCAGTTTTGTTACCAAAAATCTTTTCTATTTTTTTAACAATCTCATCACTAACTTTATTAGCAGTTATAATTTCAATCTTTTCAATTCCCTGTTCTTTTCTAGACAAATCAATAAATTCTTTTATTATCTTATCAACATGTTTTATTTTTTGTTCTTTTTTTAACAAATTTACAAAAACATTTATATACTCTGTTAAATCTTTTTCTTTTACACCAGCAGTCAAACCGTATAAAATCTTGGCATATTGTTTATCAGTTCTTTTTTTCATATTTAAACAATCTTTTTAATAGAATCTTCAATTAACTTAGTATCTTTTTTAATATCCATTTTTTCTTCTAATAATTTTTCTACTGTAGCGATAACCAATTCAACAGTTTCTTTTTTAAGACCCTGTACCATTTCTTGTTTTTCAATAGATATATTCTTTTTAGCCTGAGTAACCAAACCTTCTATTTCTACTTTTGCCTTATCTTTCATTTGTTCACCTGCTTTTTGAGCTTCAGTTTGAGAAAATTTAACTATTTTATTAGCCTCAACCTTGGCTTCATCTATTTTGTTCTGATATTTTTCCTGACTTTCTTTCAAATTTTTATCAACTTCTTCTGCGTTTTTTAAACTATCTTCAATTCTTTTTTGTCTTTCTTCTAGTTTTGAAGTTAAAGGTTTTAATATCAAATACCACAAAACAAGAGCTACAATTACAAAGTTAATAAGTTGAAAAATAAATAAAGTTCCATTAATGCCCAAAGATGCCAACACACCTTCTTCAGCACCTGCGGTATGATCTTCTCCGCCCACCGTTGTGTATGCTTGTGTATTTTCTATGACACTTGAATCCCCCACCTCTTGATTTGTTGCCAATATTACTTCTGTTAAATTCATAATTTTATATTATTGAAATAATTTTAAACAGGCGGGCTATATTTAACCCGCCTAATAATACTATTTCAAAGTAAATACTACCACTAAAGAGTAGATAGCAATAGCTTCAGCAAAAGCAGCACCTAAAAGCATAGGTACAAAGATTTTACCAGCTGATTCTGGATTGCGTCCGATAGATTCCATGGCCTTAGCTACCAAAGTACCAATACCCAAAGCTGGGCCAATACCACCGATAGCCATTGTCAAACCTTTGGCCAAAGCCAACATTG
>Ga0307992_1002485_pt1 | contig 10485 bp, 6 predicted proteins | sample EllFjometagen133_FD_203162 | JGI IMG/M metagenome (GOLD analysis project Ga0307992, IMG submission 203162) | Marine microbial communities from Ellis Fjord, Antarctic Ocean - #133 | ecosystem: Environmental > Aquatic > Marine > Unclassified | place: Southern Ocean | collected 2014-10-08
ATACCCGGTCATTACAGTATCCAGATCAATGACACAAAGTCCTTTGTCATTTTGGTCAAGCAATACATTATTGAATTTAGTATCGTTGTGTGTAATTCGTTCAGGTATTTTTCCATCCTGTCCCAGCCGTAGTATTCTTCCCATCTCTGTCCCGTGCAACCTGACAAAATCGATCTCGGGTTTAGCATTACAAGCCCTTTTTTCATGGTCTGATTCAAGGGTTTGGTAAAAAATATTTAGTCTTTTGTTGATATCATGAAAGCCCGGAATTGTCTCGTTAAGTACCCCTCCTGGAATATCAGATAGTAATGCAATAAACTTCCCGAACATTCTGCCTCCTTCGAATGCCTGTGCCGGATTTTCAACAATATCGTATGCGTTATGATTTGTTATAAAATGATATAATCGCCAATAACCATTATTTGTTTTGTGATAGAACCAGCTTCCCGATTTTGTGGGAATAAGTGATAATGCTTCTCTATCCGGTTCGCTTCCGGGAATATCTTCCAGTTTGTTCCGGAGATGCTCAGTAACCCGCTTAATATTATCCATTAACCCGGGAATATCTTTAAATATGTGATTATTGATTTTTTGGAGAAGATAATCGGGGTGTTTTGTATTTGAATTAATAATCCGGTAGGTGTCATTAATATGACCTGTGCCGTAGGGTTCAATTTTTTCAAACCTACCCTTGATATCAAATTGATCGAGGATTTGTTTAAAATTGATCTTCATCCGTTTAAATATCTTATGTTAGTGACAAGGTTACTTATATTTTCTACCTTTTTTCAAGTTCTGTGGTATTGGTTACTCGCTCCCACAATAACCCATTGCACAAACCCGCTCGTGAACTTCCATGTGGAAAAACCCTGATACTGTTGTGAAATCATTATTTAATCATTTTTGTTTGTGGATTAATGATACATGGAAGTTTCATAAAACAATAGCTTGATTCTTTATTAACAGTTTGTGGAATGGGGTGCTAAGAATAATCAAATTACTACCTTTTTTTTCTTTTTTTCAGTTTCTTCTGGTAGCTCTTTGAATAAAAGACTTTGTTTTTACCAAGTTTTGAATTATCTACATGAATAATTCTTTTTTTTGCTTTTCTTGTTTTTGAAGATGAACTACATCCTGTATGAAGAGTATTGCAAAAAACAAAAAACACTAATAATAAAAATATTTTTAAGAAACTTCGCATATAGGCCTTTCAGTTTTATTTATATACGTGATAAATTCTATATTGTTATATTTTTCCCAATAATTAACTGCTGGAATTATGATTAAAAGTATCATATTTGTTTTAATTAGAAATGTTTATTCACTTTTTTTGCATTTTGTAACAAAATTAGTATGAAAAGTGAGAAGAAGTTATAAGTGAACTAAAGTTGAGAGTTACCATTAGTAGTTACCAATAACCAAAAATCAGTAAATATGATAAATCTAATTTCATTTGTTTTGGGCTTTGCCGGTATAGTAATCGTTATTGTTGGAATATTCCCATTCCTGGGATGGATTAACTGGATTGCTGTAGCAATTTCATTAATCGGTGTTATATTGGGATTTATTGCTACAAAAGATAGTGGACGGAACTTGAATTTGGTAGTTCTTATTGTTGCTCTCTTTCGTCTTGCTATTGGAGGAGGGATCATTTAATGGTAATTGCTTATCCGTGAAAAGGTAGTTGTCTGAAAAATATATGAATTATTAAGTTTACCTGTTTCAGGTAAATTCACTATCTTGCGTCCTGCAAATATTTTTTGTCTAATTTGGACTCAGATATCTTTTAATAACTTTAAAACCAATATTTTATGAATACGAAAACTTTTTTAAAAAATTTGTTGTTAGGTAGAATAATTCTGACCGGCATTATCGTTTTTATATTAACCCTGATGTTTGTGGGATGCAACTCGGGGCAAACTGCTAATGAAACAAAAAAAACCAAAGAAAAAATGGAAATAACAAAAGAACCTTTCGGGAAAACAAAAGATAGTACCGAAATTTATTTATTTACTTTAAAAAATGACCAGGGAATGGTTGCAAAAATAACCAATTATGGTGGGATATTAACCGAACTTTTTGTACCCGACAAAGATGGTAATTTTGAAGATGTAGTACTGGGATTTGATAATCTTGAAGATTACCTTGGCGATCATCCGCATTTTGGAGGTACTATTGGTCGTTACGGAAACAGAATTGCCAAAGGTAAATTTTCTATTGATGGAGAAGAATATACCCTAGCATTGAATAATGGAGAGAATCATCTTCACGGTGGGATAGAAGGATTTGATAGAAAAATATGGAATGCTGAACCAGTTAAGACGGAAAATGAAACTGCATTGAAATTATCTTATTTAAGTGAAGATATGGAAGAAGGTTACCCCGGGAACCTGAATGTAAATGTTACATATACCCTGACTAATGATAATGTGCTAAAGATAGATTATGAAGCGGTAACTGATAAAGCTTGTCCAATTAACCTTACTAATCACAGCTATTTTAATTTTACCGCTTTCAAGCAGGATGTTTATGGTCATGAGGTAATGATTGATGCTGACAGGTATGTTATTGTTAACGAAAGTTTAATTCCAACCGGAGAATTACCGGTGGTTGAGGGAACCCCTATGGATTTTACTACTCCTGTGAAAATTGGTGCCAGAATTGATGATATTCCCGGAGTTCCTGGCGGTTATGATCATTGTTATGTTGTTAACAAAGAACCTGGTGAGCTAAAATTAATCGCCAAAGTAGCCGAACCGGAAAGTGGAAGGGTAATGGAGGTTTATTCAACCGAGCCTGGCGTGCAATTATATACAGGTAATTTTCTTGATGGATCTAATGTTGGTAAAAATGATATTGTGTATCACAAGCATTATGGTTTATGTCTTGAAACACAGCATTTCCCTGATTCACCTAACCAGCCCGATTTTCCGTCAGCAATCCTTAAACCTGGCGAAAAATATACGCAATCAACTATATATAAATTCTTAACCAAATAAGTTCCTGGCGCAATACAAGTTTTCAAACAAATAATAAATGAGCTAAATTATTGTTATTATAGTCATTTTCTAATGAAGGGATTCAGGATTAAACCCGGGATTATTTGTATTATATTAATAGTTCTGGTTAATTTTACAAAAGGAGCAGCTCAAACAATCAGGGATATTGAAATTGACCAATCCAAAGGTTTTTCAATTGTTGCTTTTATTCCAGATAATGGGAATAAGCAAAATATAAAAATTCCTGTGTCATTGTTCAGCCTGGAAATTAATAATAAAAAGTTTTTTTCCGGCGATGCTAAAGTGATTAAAGAAGGAGAGGTGTTCAGATACCAGTTTGCAAGTAGTATACAAGGTAACCTTGAACCTGTTCCCGGTTTTAAGCAGGGTTGGAAAGCTGTTCTCACAATTAATAATATATCTATCGATACTATCGAGGTATCAAATGTAGTTCCTTTCGGGGCTGTTGAAAACCATATTTATATTACCGGGACAGGTCCATGGAATCTGGCACGTACTAAAATATTCAGACCGGGCCTCGGACCTGTGGGTGTTATTTTACCCGATAATGCATGGGAGATGGGATATGGTTCCATTGAACTTGACGATAATCTTTCAGTTTGTGCAATTGCCCGGAGAACATCTGCAGATAATGCAAAGAAACATCGCTATAAAACTGTTGTTCCTCCAAGAGGTAGTGTTGAATATACAATTTATGTAGATGCTTTTCAGGGAGATTGGCAAAATGGAATGAATCTTATGTTTCGGGACAGGTACTTATTTGATCTGGAGTCTTTCGATAATTCGCTTTATGAGAGGGAAGATCTGAAGTGGATACGCGATAAATATTTGATAACACTTCAGTTTGCCTGGGATCATAAATATTATGACCGGTTTGAAGGGAAGTATAATTTTTTCGGATTTTTAGAAGAGGGAAAAAAATATTTCGGAGGTTATGATGTATTTGGTATCTGGCCTACCTGGCCCCGACTTGGTGTTGATGAAAGGAACCAATGGGATATGTATGAAGATTTGCCTCTTGGGTTGGGTAAAATGAAGGAACTTGCACGGTACGCTCAAAATAATTCTACAAAATTTTTTATTGAGTTTAATCCCTGGGACAAGAGTACACGTGAAGAGGATTCATATGAAGGTATGGCCAGGCTTATCAGGAGCACAGGTGCTGATGGAGTGGTATTAGATTGCCATGGAAGTTCCAGCAAGAAACTTCAGGAAGCAGCCGATGGAGTAAAAGAAGGAGTGGTAATGTATTCAGAGGGCATGGCAATACCGAAAGATATGCCAGGTATAGTTTCCGGCAGGGTTCATAATGCCATTTCTATGCCCCCGCCACTAAATATGAATAAACTGATTAAGCCTGAATTTGCAATTTTCAGAGTCAGCGAACCTTGTCTGGGAAGAATCCATCGTGATGTGGCAATCTCATTCTTTAATGGTTATGGTACTGAACTAAATACTTTTGCTCCCGGTCGTCCTGAATCGATAGAAGAAGATTACAGATACCTGGGACGTACAACAATGATCCTCAGGCAAAATTCTTCAGTATTTCTGAATGACCGGTGGAAACCGCTTATACCAACACAAACAGATAGTGTTTGGGTAAACCGCTGGCAAGACGAAAGTAAGATATTATATACCATTTTTAGTTTGGTACCGGAAGGTGTGAGTAGACCACTGTTTGAAGTCAGCCCATCCGAGGGGTATCATTTTGTCAGTTTGTGGAATCATGAAGCACTTGACCCTGTTGAAACAGATGATAAATGGGTGATCCCGGTTAATGTTAAAGCTTTTAATAAAGGGTTGTTGAATTCACGTAGTGAAGGAAATGTGGATTGTGTTGCTCGTCTGCCTGAGATCCTGGATGTTAGCCATAAAGGTGACTCTCTCTTTATTAATTCTTCTCAAGGGAAAAAGATACTTGTTTGGAAGGGAGATCCATCGTATGAAAAAACGCTTGTAGAGTTTGATTCAAAACCGGTTAAACTAAGAATTAGTGAGATTTTCGGAAGGTATGAAGGGAAGATAGTTGTTCAGCTGTTTGATGAAAAAGAACTTATGGATGAGGTTATAGTAGTGGTGGAGACGGGAAAACCCTGGTTAATTAGTGAGGTAAAACTAACAAAACCTGCCAATAGATCACCTGCAGGTATGGAAGAAATTGATGAAGGAGATTTTGAGTTTTCAGTTACTAATCCAGCTCAATTTATACCTTATCCTGATTATTCCAAGCCGCGCATGGTGCATGTTAACAGGTTTTTTATGGATAAATACCCTGTTACAAATTTACAGTTTTATGAGTTCCTTGAAAACTCAAAGTATCAACCTGATGATCCTGCGAATTTCCTGAAACATTGGGAGAATGGTATGTATATTCAAGGACAGGCTAACTATCCGGTTGTCTGGGTGAGTCTGGAAGATGCCCGGGCATACGCTGAATGGGCCGGTAAACGGTTGCCAGCTGAAATTGAATGGCAATATGCAGCACAGGGAACTGATGGGCGGTTATGGCCCTGGGGGGATACATTTCATGGTACAAAATGTAATAATGCTTTCGGACAGTCATCACCAGTCACTACATTCCCTAAAGGTAAAAGCCCTTTTAAAGTGATGGATTTGGTTGGGAACGTATGGCAGCTTACAAATGATGTTTATGATAACGGAAGTTATTATTTTGTCATTATTCGCGGAGGGAGCTACTATAATCCCACATCAAGCTGGTGGTACGTACAGGGTGGCCCGCAACAGCTTGATAAAACACAAATGCTCCTTATGGTCTCGCCGGGTTTCGACCGTAACGCTACTGTCGGATTCCGCTGCGTTAAAGATGCAAAGTAAAATAAGTCGGCAATCGGCAGTCCACAGTCGGCAGTCCACAAAACCCAAAGCCCATACCCACACGAACCCGTAACCCGTAACTTAACCAATTAGAAATTAAAAATTAACCAATTAACCAATCAACCAATCAACCAATCAACCAATCAACCAATCAACCAATCAACCAATCAACCAATCAACCAATCAACCAATCAACCAATCAACCAATCAACCAATCAACCAATCAACCAATCAACCAATTCAACTATGAACAGTAGAGCTTATTTATTGCTTTTCCTTATTTCTCTATCTGGAATTACACAGACTTTTTCACAACACCTTATAGTTGGCGACAAATACCTTGAAATAAACGCAAATGCACATGATCCATTGTATACTACATATGCTGCCTCAATGGAGAGATCGCAATTATATGGCGATAAGGCATATAAAATGGATTATTACTCGGAATCCGAGCCCCTGGCTTACTACGGCGATCAGGCAGGCAGGTTTTATACAATGTGGCTTGTTGATAAACTGGCTATTGATAAAATTTCCAGGTACTATATAAAGCCGGTCGTAAAAGCTTCATTCCCCGATCTGGCGATTCTTGAATACCAGCCATTTGAAAATATAAATGTTCAGGAAACATTTTTCGTCTATTCTTCCGGTATTGCTATAGTAAATATGGTGATCACAAATGAGTCGGAAAAATCACATCTCATCGACCTTTATCCTGTACTTGAAATAGAGAATGATTCATTGAATATATTGCGATTTGTTAAAGAAAGCAATACTTATTTTACAAATCATTACGAGACGAAAAAACGCCTTATCAGCAATTTATACTCAAAAGCTCCCTATCCAACCAATGTAAGGGACCTGTTCAGTGTTAGCTTTGAACCATATTCCTTTGGTGGTTATAAAGGCGGTCCTGATGAATTTTACCAGGTTATAAAAACAGACTGGTATGATAAGAACAGAACCGATTCACTTAACCTGAAACAAAACGGGCAAGTCGATTTTATATCCATCCATGGCAGGTTTGAGCTTAAACCGGGAGAAACGAAACAGGTAAGGTATTTCAGGGGATGGCAGGACAGATCGGATAATTCAGAAAAGCTTCAGGAAACGATCAATAAACTAAAGGATATGGATATTCAGCCATTTATCGATCATAATACCGAGCTTTATAAAAGTATTCCCAGAATTGATTTTGCATCAGAGGATGAAAAACTTGTTTATCTCGGTGCATTTAACCTGGTAAGAGGTTGTATGTTGCCACCCACAGAAAAAACATCTTTTAATTTTTACGTGTTTTCCAGGAATCCTCTCTGGGGATGGGGGCACGGACATCAGGTGTTGCATGAATCACTAAGTATGATAGCTTATGCATATCTTGATCCTGTTTCAGCCCAGGGATCACAAAGGGTGTATATTGAGCAACAGGGTGACGATGGTTTGATAGCTTACCGGCATGGCCCGAGGGGTGCACAAACCTACCCGCATAAAGGAAAACCAACAACATCAGCACCATTCTATAGCTGGATCAACTGGGAGATATATAAAGTTAGTCACGATAATGAGTTTTTGGAAGATTCTTATCTGTCCGGGGAAAAATATATTGAATGGCTTATTGAAAATCGTGATACAGATAATGATGGTACTTTCGAGTGGGGGCCTTATGGAATAATAGAGAACGTGCGTGATTGGTATAACGTTGTGTTCCAGGTATCTGCGGAAAGGTATCTTGATATAGACAAGGAAGACATCTCTGACGAGCTGGAATGTCTCGACCTTACTCTGATGGTTGTGAAAGAAATGAGAACACTGGCAAAAATGGCTGATGAACTGGGTAAACCCAAAGAATCAAAAAAATGGAACAAGAAAGCAGATCAAATATCTGACCTGGTAAACAAAATAATGTGGGATGAGGAAACCGGTTTTTATTATCATGTGGATAAAAAGAATCATGAATTCAGTTTTATGGAACGTGACCTGAAGAGAGAGGAGATAATAGGGTTTCTTGCAATGTGGGCAGGTGTGGCTTCTGAAGAACAAGCATCTCTATTGGTTGATAAGCTTACTGATCCGGAAAAATTCTGGAGAAGATATGGCGTACCAACACTAGCGGCAGACGATCCATGGTTTAGTCCGTATGTTGACTATTGCTGCAAATGGAATGGTCCGGTATGGCTGCTCTGGGATTATATGGTATTCCACGGACTGGTAAACTACGGTTATAATGATATTGCCATTGAGCTTGGTAATAAAATGATACTTGCAGTTACAACACAGCTATCTGCGAACCATAATTACTGGGAGAGCTTCAGTCCGGATAACAACATACTCGATTGCCCCACAAATTATATATGGGACTCTATTATGGCAAAATTGCTGATTGAAATGTATGAGTTGAAATAGAAGAAGTGCCTAAAGTGCCTAAAGTTTGGAGTGACTAAAGTTGAGAAGAGAAAGAAGTTATAAGTGACTAAAGTTGAGTAAGGAAGGAGAAGAGTAAGAAGTAAATTACAATTTTGCTAATTTTGTATTAAATGAAAAAATCTATCTTCTTAATCGCTTTACTTCTGAGCAATATTCTCCTTATTGCCCAGAAGTATGATATCTCCGGGTTTGAAGGAAAAAACCTCAGGTCAGGTTTTCCTCACAATATAGTTTCTCCCGGAGAAACAATTGAGGCATTACAGGATTACGATGTTAAATATTATCATCTTGACCTGGAAGCTGATAATACATCAACTTTTATTAAAGGCAGTACTGAAATTGGTGCTGTTTCCGTTGTTACTTCTTTGAATAGTTTTGTTGTTGAACTGATTGATGATCTTACTGTTGATTCGGTACTGAACGGATCAATATTATTAAACTTTAGTCATTCAAGTGACCTGATAACGGTGAATATGGGATCAACTGTTCCTGCCGGTGATTTTTTCAGGGTAAAAATATTTTATCACGGAACAGTACCTGAAGAGGGTTTTTTTTCAGGGATGACCTCGGGCACTGATACAGACTGGGGAAATTCTGTTACATGGACGTTATCTGAACCTTTTAATGCAAAAGACTGGTTTCCATGTAAACAGGATCTTATGGATAAAGCAGATTCGGTGATGATAGATATAACTGTGCCGGACAACCTGATGGCAGGTTCAAATGGCAGACTGGTAAATACTGTATCTGTTGAAGGAGGAAAAACAAGGTATGAATGGAGAAGTTACTTTCCTACCGACTATTACCTTATTTCAATATCAGTTGCTGATTACCAGGATTACAGCATTTATGCACATCCGGCAGGTTTAAATGATTCCATATTGATACAAAATTTTATTTATTACCAAATTTCTTACCTGGAACAGAACAAGGAGCTGATTAACGAAACAGCCACTCTGATAGAGTTATTTTCTGATTTATATTCCATCTATCCTTTTGCAAATGAAAAATACGGGCACTGCGTTGCTCCAATGGGTGGAGCAATGGAACATCAAACCATGACTACAATTGATAATTTTTCATTTTATCTGGTTGCTCATGAACTTGGTCACCAGTGGTTCGGTGATAACGTAACCTGTGCTACATGGCAGGATATTTGGATCAATGAAGGCTTTGCATCATATACTGAGTATCTGGCATACCAGAACCTTGTATCGCAGGCTTACGCCGATGGATGGATGGATAGCGCTCATGAATGGGCAATGGGTATGCCTGATGGCAGTGTTTATATCCCGTTAGATGAAGCTACATCTGTCAATAGAATATTTTCCAATGCTTTGTCCTATAAAAAAGGAGCAGCAATCGTTCATATGATCAGGTTTGAGCTGGATAATGACTCTCTCTTTTTTGCAACACTAAGGGAATTCCAGCAAGAGTTTGCAGACAGTGTAGCCACCGGTGATGATTTCCGGGGTGTCCTGGAAGATGTCTCAGGTGATGATTTCTCATGGTTTTTTGATCAGTGGTACTATGGAAAAGGATTTCCGATGTTTGATATTGAATGGAGCAGGGAGGGGGATACTGTTAGTATCCGTTCGACAATTACTCCTTCGTCAACCGGCACGTCATTTTTTAAAACTTCAGTAGAGTATAAATTGAATCGTGAAGGTGGTGATACAACAATCAGGGTTTTCCAGGACCAGAATATTCAGACATTCAATATATATGTTCCACATAATGTTACTTCTCTTGAGGTTGATCCTGATAACTGGATTCTTAACCAGGTATCATCAATCAGCTATATCCCTGAGTATAAAGAATTTGAAGAAAGAAATATCAGGATTTTCCCAAATCCTTTCTCAACCAGCCTGAATGTGATCTTTCTTGGCAATAGCGGTCACAGGGAAATATCCATTCTGGATATTTCAGGTAAGGAACTGGTAAAAACAGTAACAGAACAGAGTGAATTAGCAATTGATGGAAGCCAACTGCCACCCGGGCTGTATTTTCTTCGCATACGTGAAGATGACAACTCTTACGTAAAGAAGGTTGTTAAGTTTTAGGAAGAAGTCATTAAATAGTCATAATGCAAAATAAAAAACCCGGCTGTGAACCGGGTTTCCTTGTATTGTAATAGAATTATTCTTTCAGGTCTCTGGGCTTTTTCCCCTGACGCCAGTGTTCTTCAATTTTTTCCAATGAAACT
>Ga0307992_1002486_pt1 | contig 10485 bp, 8 predicted proteins | sample EllFjometagen133_FD_203162 | JGI IMG/M metagenome (GOLD analysis project Ga0307992, IMG submission 203162) | Marine microbial communities from Ellis Fjord, Antarctic Ocean - #133 | ecosystem: Environmental > Aquatic > Marine > Unclassified | place: Southern Ocean | collected 2014-10-08
AACTTCCTTAGCTATTATTGAGGATGTCAGTGCTCTTCCGCCGAGACCGGCATATTCACCCAACTCCTCGGTTTTGACTGTCATATCAGTCATATTAATCCTTAAAATCTTTCCCATAATATATCCTTCCTTCCTTTATGTTAAGGCATCCCGCTTAATGCCGCTTTGTTCTATCCTTGAAAGGACTAAGAAATTAATCCTCTAATCCTGTAATCCTTCTAACACGGAAATTTAAACTTTAAATCCTTTTACCTTTGCCTTTGTCCCTAAGGCTTTCCCGCCCTAAAAGTTTAATCTAACCCCTCCCTTCCGATTTTCTCGTGCTTATTTTCCGAACCGCAGACCGGTAAAAAGTAAAAAGATTTAAGTGTAAACTTGATCACCATGGTCTTAAAGCGGCGCCGCATACCGCTACGACAACAATCTGCCGTTATGTTTTTTTTGAAGAATGAATGAATTGAAGACAAGAACCCACAAGGAGAAATAAGAAGTATAAATGTATATGGGGTAAAATAAGGAGAATAGACGTTGTTTGGAAGCACCCGTGAAGTACCCATCTCACTATCCCCTGTTTAGGAGTTAATAGAAATAGTCAGGAAAAGTTTACCTTCTTTCCAAACACGGGAGGCTTTCCCGTTTCCGGGAAAACCCTTTGGTATGGTGCCATGGGATCAACCTGAAACCTTTAGACAGCCACACTCGAAGGCTCTACAGCATGCCCATTTTTCTACGCCTGTATAAATGTTTTGTCAATAGAAAAAGCTAATTCAGAACAAACCTGTTTTGCAAACTTTTCCTGTTGCCAGATTCTGCTGAAGTGTTATAGTATCGTTGGGCTATGTTCCAATTAGTTGTAGTTAATTAAGACAAAATGAGTGCGTTATCTACAGTTAACGCTAAGAAGGGTCGAGTGAAAGGTGTACTGGGCAAACTAAATTTGAGAAGGACCTTAATTGTTCAATTGCCAGAGGTAAGAGAGTTTTAGGTTTTCATCCGAATTGGGTACTATCGCCATGAACAAAGATATCACCATCAAACATATAGTAGAACGGCTGAGAACCACCGAAGTCAACTATCACGAAAGGATTAAATCCAGAGAACAAAAAGGAGAGCATAAAAGGCAAACTGAAGCTGGAGTTTTAATCCCTATTTACTTCAAAACAGATCAATCCATGGATAATGGTGAATTTGTATTTCTGCTGAGCAAGAGATCGGCGGCCGTCTCGCAGTCCGGAGATCTGAGCGGGCCTGGAGGAAAATTAGAGCCTTTCCTGGATCGTCTTTTAAGCTTCTTCATCGTCCATGGATTTTCTTCCCTTCTGAGCGGAGATGCCCTGATGTACGCCAGGGAAAGGGGAAAAGTCACGTTTGACGGCATAGCCCTCTTCCTCGCCAACGCCGTGAGAGAATCATGGGAAGAGATAAGACTCAGCCCTTTTAATATTCGGTTTTTAGGGCCCCTCCCCTCTTACCGTCTGCACCTGTTTACAAAAACAATCTTTCCCATGATAGGCCTCGTTGAAAAAAAATGGAAATTCCACTCCAGCCGGGAGGTGGAAAAAATGGTGGAAATACCTCTGGAGGCGTTTTACAATAAAAAAAATTATGGATTCTTCTCCATCCGCTCTCCTGACGGCACAGCAGATGGGACGGAAAATGGGTGGAAATTCCCCTGTCTGATACATGAAGACGATGATGGAGAAGAAGAGATCCTGTGGGGAGCCACATTCAATATTATTATATCTTTCCTTGATATTGCTTTTGACTTTACCCCACCGGAGATACAACCGGAAAGAATTATCACAAAAACGTTGCACCCCAACTATCTTACAGGAAATAAGAGTCTGTCATGAAACAGGTGTTGCAATCAAGGTGACTTAAACTCCTTGACAAGATTCACCAGGACAGGTAACTTTTCCATCCTGAAAACAAAAGAAAGGAGAATCTCGTGATTACAAAGAGAGCATCTGAAATCCCTCCCTTTATTGTTATGGACATCCTTGAGAAGGCGCAGGAAATGGAAAGAAGCGGGAAGAATATTATTCACATGGAGGTTGGGGAACCGGATTTTGATACGCCTGAATGCGTAAAAGAAGCATGCTACAGGGCCATCAGGGATGGAAAGACACACTACGCAAACAGCCTCGGGCTTATAGAACTACGAGAAGCCATCTGCGAGCAATATTTCACAAAATACGGCGTGAATATCTCACCGGATCAAATTATCGTAACCTCCGGCACTTCTCCTGCCATGTTTCTGCTCTTTTCCGCGCTAATCGAGAAGGGAGATGAGGTGATCATATCCGACCCTCACTATGCGTGCTATCCAAATTATATCAGTTTTCTCGAAGGCGTTCCTACCCGTGTCAATGTCTCTGAAGAGAATGGTTTCCAGTACACGCCTGAGGGAATAAGGGAAAGAATAACCCCCAAAACAAAGGGAATTATGATCAATTCTCCCTCTAACCCAACCGGTAATATCCTCAGCGCCGAAATGATGTCGAAAATAGCATCATACGGCATCCCTGTAATCTCAGACGAGATATACCATGGCCTTGTCTATGAAGGAAACCAGGAACATTCCATCCTCGAATTCACGGATAATGCCTTCGTGCTGAACGGATTTTCCAAGGCATATGCCATGACCGGGTGGAGACTGGGATATCTCATCGCGCCGAAAGAATACATAAGGCCCATGCAGAAAATCCAGCAGAACTTCTTTATCTCCGCGAACTCCTTTGTACAGTGGGGAGGAATAGCGGCTCTCCGGGAGGCTGGAGCTGAAGTAGTTCGTATGAATAATATCTTTAACGAAAGAAGAAAGTTCATTATAAAACGCCTACGGGAGATAGGACTCGGCATCACGGTGGAGCCGACAGGGGCATTTTACATACTGGGAAATATCAAGGCATTCTCCAAAAACTCCTATGAAATGGCCTTGGACATCCTTGAAAAAGCCCACGTCGGCGTCGCACCTGGCATTGACTTCGGGAAGAACTGTGAAGGATATCTCAGATTTTCATACGCGAGCTCCATAGAAAACATCGGGGAGGGCATCGACAGGATAGAGAAATATCTGAAGGATCTTGCATAATGAGACCCCTGAAAGCCATTCTCTTCGATTTTGACGGAACGCTGGCCGAACTGAACATAGATTTTATCCGGATGCGCAGGGCTGTTCTGGATCTTATGGGTGATTATTGCAGCCCGCAGGATGACATGAAAAACCTTTACGTGCTGGAGATGATCGAAGCGGGGAGAAATTTCATCTCCAGGAACAACTCCGGCAGGGAAAACGATTTCTTCAACAGGGCATATGAGCTTATAGGTCATATGGAAACCGAGGGATCAAAAGAGGGGAAATTGTTCTCAGGCACGAAAGATATGCTGCATGAACTGAGAAGCCGACATATAAAAACCGGCGTTGTGACGAGAAACTGTGTGGCCGCGGTAAAACATCTGTTTCCAGATATAGATTCCCATTGTGACACAGTAATCACCAGGGAATTGACCGCAAGGGTAAAGCCACATCCCGACCACCTTCTGGCGGCGCTTGACGCGCTGGACACAGATGCAAAATTCGCGGCAATGTTGGGAGACCACCCCATGGATATCACTGTGGGAAAAGATGTTGGAGCTTACACCGTAGGTGTTCTAACGGGATACTCAGGGTTAGCTTCCCTGCGCGAGGCGGGCGCAGATCTGATTATCGAAAGGGCCGCGGATATAACCAGGTTTCTGTAATTCCGGCCAGCTTTTTCAAAAAATTTATCAGGACACAGGAATATGTATGAAATTACAGTAAGAAAGACTTTTTCCGCCGCACATACCCTGAATATAGGCGGCAAACGTGAAGATCTCCACGGACACAATTTCAGAGTGGAAGCCACGGTCGCATCCGAAGAATTAAATGCGGATGGCCTCGTTCTGGATTTCAGGGTATTAAAAGAATGGGTGAATGAAATCCTTGGAGAGCTGGATCACACGTTTCTCAACAATCTTCCCCCTTTCAGCAACATAAGCCCTACAGCGGAAAATATCGCCAGGTTTATATACAACAAACTGGAAAAGAACACGGTTCCGATGGATCTGAAAGTATCCCGCGTCGCAGTGTGGGAATCTGAAAATTCGAAGGCCGTATATACGAAGAACCACTCAGGTTCATAAAGGTAAACACAGACAAAAATGGTAGATGTACAGAATCTCAAAGATCACAGAAAGATAGACATACAAAAGGTGGGCGTTAAGGGAATAAAATACCCTATCATCGTCCTCGACAAGATAAATGGGACACAGCACGTCAATGCTACTGTAAATATGTACGTTAATCTCCCACACCGCTTTAAGGGAACACACATGAGCCGTTTCGTTGAGATCCTGAATGAGTACAGAGGTCAGATTAATATAAAAACCTTTCGTAAGATCCTGTGCAAGATGAAGGAAAAACTTAACGCTGAATCCGCCCACATAGAAATAAGCTTTCCATACTTCGTGGAGAAGACCGCGCCCGTCTCGAGGGCGAAAAGTCTTCTGGAATACCAGTGTTCTTTCTGGGGAGAAAACAACGGTGAAAAGGACATTTTTCTCATCGGCATTTCCGTACCCGTTACAACCGCGTGTCCCTGTTCAAAAGAAATAAGCGACGCGGGCGCACATAATCAGAGGAGTACGGTAAGGGTAAAATTGAAATTTGAGAAGTTCTTCTGGATAGAAGACATCATCAGGCTGGTGGAAAAATCAGCAAGCAGCGAAATCTTTTCGCTCCTCAAAAGAGCGGATGAAAAATATGTAACTGAAGAAGCATACGGAAATCCGATGTTCGTAGAAGACGTCGTGAGAACCATTGCGGAGAAGCTCAACAAAATCAACAACTTCACATGGTACAGTGTGGAAGCGGAAAATATGGAGAGCATACACAATCACAATGCTTATGCCTGTATAGAAAAAACTTAACCGTTCACAGTTATCGGTTCACAGTTTACAGTTTTTCAAGCTCTATTATATCAACCTTGTAACCTAAAGGCTATCTCCTGTATTTATACCTGTCAGTTCATAAACCTTCAAATCCCCGATTGCGCCGCTGTCACTTATGTCTAGCTCCCGTACTTCCAGATGAGTTTTTGCCGCGCTCAGGGTTTTCTCGCTGATCAGAATGCTGTTGGGATAAGCCCTTGTGAATTCCTGCAGCTTGAATACGATGTTGACCGAATCACCAATAACGGTATAGTCCATCTTCTTGTCAAAACCTATATTCCCCACAACAACTTCTCCTGTATGAACACTTATGCCAACAACCACTGGATCGCCTGTCTCTTTCAGCCAGTAGTCGTTCACTTCAGCGATGGATTCCTTCATCTCGATTGCCGCGGCAACAGCATTATCAGCATCCTGTATGCTCGAAATCGGGGCGCCGAAAATCGCCAGAAAACCATCGCCAAGATATTTATCAACAATACCATGGTGTTTGAACACGATCCCGCCCATAATGGAAAAGAAATGGTTGAGCATAAGCACAGTCTTCTGGGGTCCTATCTTCTGGGCAAGAAGTGAAAATCCTCTTATGTCGATATTGATAAGCGTGAGCATCCTGAATTCTTCAACCCCAAGTTGTTCTGTCTCGGCGCCGTAGACAATCTTGTCCACTATCTCCTTGGGAACAAATTTCTGAAAAATGCGGCGTATCTCACGTTCATTCTCCGCCATGGATACTGTTTCATTGTAAAGGTTGGCATTCTCTATGGCTACACTGACCGAGGATGCAATGGATTGCAGTAATTGCTTGTCACCGGCATTAAAATCGCCCTCCATCTTGTTAAACACCTCAATGACTCCCATAACCCGGCCCTGCGATATCATGGGCACACACAGAATAGCCTTGGTATGAAAACCGGCAATCTCATCCACATCGGGATAAAAAAGAGAAGACTTATTGATATCATTTACTATTACCGAATTACCCCGGGCCGCTACGTAGCCGGCAACTCCCTGGCCTACCTTTATCCGGATCTCTTGCAGTGTCTTCATGTCAATATTCAACGCAACGGTAAACTCAAGCCCATCTTCACGCATGAGTAGAACCGCACCGGCTTCTACGCTCATGACCACCCTGATCATATCCATGGTATATTTGAGAACCTGGTTTATATCGAAAGTGGAAGACGCAAGTGCGCTTCCGATCTGTTTCAGCGTGTCCAGTTCCCGATCCCGTTTGATAACATAATCGCTGAGCCGGTTCCTTTCCATCGCAAGTGAAAGAGCATCTGCCATTCTCTCTATGAGCTCCTGCGATTTATAAAAGGAATTAGGCTCATCTGCACACAAAACCAGAATTCCCGTCACACCTCCATCTGTCTTCAATGGAACAAGCATACAGGATTTGCTCCCGGCAAGAAGCTCCCTTTCACTTTCATGCACAAGCGGAGAGGTGTCCTCCTCGATCAGAGTAACTCCCTGCTTCAGAACCTTATCAAAAATTGATCCCTGACAGGAATGGTATACGTTCTTTGACAGGGACACATGTCCGGCAGCCATAAAATCAAGGGTTCTTATGTTGTTAGGTCGGGTATCATCCTCCACCAAAACAATTGCAAGATTAAACGAAAGCGTAGATTGAATCTCACCAAGTATAACATGCAACAGCTCTCCGCCTTTGAGACTGGAATTGATAGCTTGAACAATCTTTTGAATAGAGTCTAGATGAGCTGCACCCTCAGTTTTTTCCTTTGAGAGACGTAGATTCTCATAGGTAAACGCCGCGCTACCCAGGAGAGGCCCCAGTATGTCTGTATCTTCGCTGGTGAAAGGGCTGTCATCATTCTTTCTGGAAATCGTAAATACTCCCACAATATCCCTTATAGTTTTAAATGGCATGCAGATAAATGACTTTGTTCCATACTGCTGACGGTTCTTTCTGGCAAAACGGCTGTCTGTCTCAATATCCTCAACAATGAGAGGTGATTTGTTGATAACCGCATATTTGGCAATGCTGTCGGCAAAATCCACCCTATCACCCAAATTCAGCTGTTCTCCAAGACCAATGGTGGCCTTTACGACAAACGTCTTTCTGTGAGGACGTTCCAGGATCAGCACGGAACCTATATCAGCGTTTGCCAGTTTCAGTGCTCTCTCCAGGGTAACATACAGGATTTCCTCTGTATCAAAAGTCACATAGCAGAGATCCGAAAGCTCCTTAAAAACAGCTACCTCCGAAATCTTTTGTTGAAGTTGCCCAAAGGTTATCCCAAATTGGTTTTCCAGCGTGCCGAAGGTCTGAACAATATTACTGATTTCGTCAGTGCCTTTTTGCGGTTGATCTATAAAGAATTCCGACGCGGCCTTTTCCGAAACTTGTTTTGATATCATTCCTACCCTGTCAAATATCCTGCGGAGCAGAGTAAAGCCTATTAGTGAGAAAAGCATAAAAAAGGCAAAGAAAGTAAGGACATATTCGTCCGTCATAATGCCGTATTTGATGCCGAAAAAGATAAAGCCACATACAGGAAACAGGAAAAAGAGGGCAAAAATAATGTTCATCCAGCTGTACAAACCCCTGTCTTCCAAAAACAACCTTCTCATATATCCAGCTAACTTCATTCTTTCATCCTCTTGAGTCAAAAATGTTTAATAACCATAACAAGTCCTCGCCGCTCGAGATACCTTAACCCCCCTATCAATGCAACCATCAATACATCACTGCAACAGTTCCATTATCGCCTCCGCCATAAACCTGTATCCATGAGAAACCGGGTGTACTTGATCGGTCTGGACCAGGTCACTGAATCGGAAACCCTGTGATATCTTATCTTTCCAGTATATGTGTACCCCTGCCAGAGGTAGTCCGTACAGGCCGGCTAATTCCTCAAGCTGTCGATAATACCTTTCCACAAGTACATTATCCCTCCGGTTTCCAAGACATATCGAGGTCACAAGAACGATCTCGGAACTTGTTTTTTTCCTTGTTCTCTTTATAATCATTTCGATGTTGTTTCTAAACTCCTCCGGCGTGTATCCGGAAAACGCATCGTTAAGACCAAACTGCACAAAGACACAATCCGGATTGCGGTACAGAACGTCTCTCTGTAACCTGTGCAGTCCATCCTGCGCGGTGCCTGCCGGCATTCCGCAATTTATCAGGCTGAACCTGGCCTCCGGGAACCTTTTATCAATCATCTCACCCAGAAAATCCATATACCCTTTATCTACCATCCACCCATACGTAAGCGAATCACCCAGAGCCGCTATGACAACGGGAACGCCCGACAAAAGCTTTTTTATTGTGTTTACCGGTTTGATCTTCTGTTCCATTTCAATTATTATTGGTAGTTGCCCCGCCGGAATTTGTCAAGAATAAATTTGTTGCAGAGCTTTTGGGTTTCGAGTTGAAATTTCTGAAAGGATGTTTTATACTTAGTGAGTCTTATCACGAGAACAGGGAACATACCACAGGGCAGGACATATATGGATATCCTTCAATCAAAAACAGATCAGGGGAAAACAAACCAATACGAAAAGACGGCAAGGGCCCAGATAACGGCGCTTGAAGAAAAACTCAATTTCAGTAAGGCTTTGCAGGATATAACCAATCGTATCCATGCCGCTATCAACCTGAGACAGATTCTTATCGATCTGAGAGATGACATCCTCGGCCTCTTCAATGCCCGCTCCATTACCATCTATGTGGCAAACAGGACAAAAAACGAAATATATTCGATGTTCCTGACAGGATCTGAATTGAAGGAAATCAGACTACCCATAGACAACAAGAGCATAGCGGGATATGTAGCCAATAATGGAAAGACCGCTAACATAGCCAACGCCTATAATAACAGCGAACTGCAGAGCATATCTCCTGAACTCCATTTTGACTCCAGCTGGGACAGAAAGTCGGGATTTAAAACCGCTCAGGTACTCGCTGTACCGATCCTGTGTGAAAACGTTTTGATGGGTGTTATCCAGATACTGAACAGGAAAGATGGAGATAGATTCACCGGAGAGGATCAAATTTTTCTCAAGGAAATGGCCAATGTCCTAGGGACCGCTTTTTACAACCAGGAGAGGGTCAGTCGAAAGAGAAAATCCAAGTTCAATTATCTGCTGACACACGGTCTGATCATGGAAGAAGATCTGGAAGAAGCATGGAAGGCATCAAAGAAGAACAGAGAAACAGTTGAGACCCACCTGATGAGAAAATTCAGGGTATCGAAGGATGATATGGGCAAATCGCTGGAAGAATTCTATAACTGTCATTTCGTCCCTTTCAGTAACAAATATCCGATTCCTTTCGATCTCCTGAAAAACCTGAAAGAGGAATACCTGCGTCGTGAACTGTGGGTTCCCCTAGAGAAAAAAAACGGGAAGATAAAGGTTATTATAGACGATCCCAATAATGTCCTGAAACAGGATATGATCGAAAATCTGCTGAGAACAAGGGCGGTGGAATATGATGTCGCCCTATATGACGATATACTGAAATTCATCAATCACTTCTACCAGGCGGGAGACAATGTCGATTCGATTTCCGATATCATCGGAAAACTCGATACCGAAGAGGAGTTTGAAGAGGAAGAGAACGAAATAACTGAATCAGACAGTGTCATCATGCAGTTGGTCAACCGAATAGTCAATGATGCTTACATGCGCAACGCCTCGGATATCCACATAGAGCCAAACATAGCGAAGAAGAACGTTGAGGTAAGATACAGGATAGACGGCGACTTGGCAACGTACCAGACTGTCCCCTTTAACTACAGATCAGCCCTGGTTTCAAGAATCAAGATCATGTCGAATCTTGACATTACGGAGCGAAGGATGCCGCAGGACGGAAAGATAAAATTCAGGCGTTCTAAGGGAGATGAAATAGAGCTGCGCGTAGCTACTGTCCCTACGCAAGGGGGGGTCGAAGACGTGGTCATGCGCATCCTGACCAGCGGAGAAATAATGCGGCTTGAGGAAATAGCTTTGTCACCCCGCAATTACGAAAACCTCATAAATCTGCTTAAAAAACCCTACGGCATGGTTCTTGCGGTAGGTCCCACCGGTTCCGGAAAGACAACCACTCTTCACTCAGCGCTGCACCAGATAAACAAACCGGAAACCAAGATCTGGACAGCGGAAGATCCAGTGGAGATTTCCCAGTACGGTCTCAGGCAGGTACAGGTCAATCCAAAGATCGGCTTCGATTTTGCCCATGCCATGCGTGCATTTCTCAGGGCTGACCCGGATGTCATCATGGTGGGAGAAATGAGGGATTACGAAACCGCAAAAACAGGGGTAGAAGCATCACTCACCGGGCACCTGGTTTTCAGCACTCTCCACACAAACAGTGCCCCAGAAACGATTGTAAGGCTGCTCGACATGGGAATAGATCCGCTTAATTTCGCGGACTCGCTCCTTGGCATACTGGCCCAGAGGCTAATGAGAACTTTGTGCAAGAAATGCAAAGAGGAATACCACCCGACAAGAGAGGAATATGACGAACTGGCAACT
>Ga0307992_1002487_pt1 | contig 10485 bp, 10 predicted proteins | sample EllFjometagen133_FD_203162 | JGI IMG/M metagenome (GOLD analysis project Ga0307992, IMG submission 203162) | Marine microbial communities from Ellis Fjord, Antarctic Ocean - #133 | ecosystem: Environmental > Aquatic > Marine > Unclassified | place: Southern Ocean | collected 2014-10-08
GGCATGTGCCATCTTGGTGATCTCTGCAATTGGCTGGATGGTTCCTATCTCGTTATTCCCTGTCATCACCGAGACCAGGGCAACATCCTCATCAAGGTAGGTTGCCAAGGTTTCAAGCTCCACACGACCTGTCTTGTCGACAGGAACCTCATCGATGCGATAGCCCCTCTTCTTCAGAAACTTTACCGTTTCTGTAATGGAAGGGTGTTCGATGACGGTGGTGACGATGCGGTTCCTAGTGGATCCAAGATCGATAGCATCGCGAAAAATATTGAAGACGGTATTATTTGCTTCGCTGGCCCCGCTGGTAAATACAACCTCATTAGGGTCGCACTCAATGAGGGCAGCAATCTTTTCTCTCGACTGTTCAATGGCAAAGGCAGCTTCACGGCCGAAGCCATGCATGCTGGAGGCATTGCCAAAAAGTGTATTTGCTTCTGAGATAGCATCAACGACCTCTTGCGCCATAGGCGTAGTCGCATTGTTATCCAGATATATTATCTGTTGTTCCATATAGTAATCCTCTCTGTAAAAATAGTAACAAAGACCTTATAGGGTCAAGCCACACCACTTAGAAAGCAGCGTAGATATCTTTGTCAGATTCGTCAGAAGGACAATTCTTGCTATGGATGAACCTAAGCATACGGTGGGGGGTGAACCTGATGTGGTTAGCCTTTGCCCATTTTGCATATGCACAACTGTCGGGAATATACGAGGCAAACATTGCCCGAAGATAGGTCATCTTCTTACAGCGTTTGCTCTTGGTAAAGCGTTCGGCATAGACCGTACACTGTTTTGTCTCGGGATCGAAAAACTCACACCAGGAATCCAGGTCGATGACCAGCAAGCGCCCGTACATCGCCTTCTCGTGACAACAGAAGCCACATTGGGTGCATTTGCTCTCCCAGGATGTGTTGCAGGTGCTACACATGGAAAGCCCCCTCAGAGAGCCGTGTAAGCCTGTTCTGGACATCTTGATGTATGGGAGGAAGGATAGAGAGAGCTGTGATGCTGACATAGCCAGCGGAGACAGCCTGATAGTCAGTCTCGACGGTATCGCACTTCTGTACTGGAGGTATGCCACCATTCAAGGAGAAAATCACAGAGTTGCCACTATGGATGGAAGAGTCTTCATACACCTTCGGCTTCTCTTCAGAGCGTTTTGTCACCACATCATGGTAATCAAGATAACTCATGACCGCAGGCTTCCACTTTCCATTGCTCTTGGGAGGGACATTGATGTTGAGGATACAATCACTACTACACAGGGGATAGAGCTCGGGGAGGTGCTCTACGACAAACCGGGCTGCCTTCGCAAAGGCAAAATGCCCACTCTCATCACGCGTACAGCTCAAGGCTATCGCCTTCAGGCCGGTAAGCACAGCTTCCCGTGCAGCACCAACAGTGCCAGAATAGAGAATGTCAGTTGAAATATTGTATCCATGGTTGATGCCGCTGATGACCAGATCAGGATCGGAAGAGAATATCATCCCCTTACGGGCATAGAGCATGCAGTCTGCAGGAGTCCCGCTGCAATGGTGATGCATGGGGGCATATTCGGTGATGGTTATATCACCTCGGAGGGTCATGGCATGGCTGCTGGCACTTCTCTCATATGATGGCGCACATACCCAGACCTCGTGTCCTGCTTGGACAAGGGCCTCTTCAAGGACAGTAATGCCCTTGCTCTGGTATCCGTCATCATTTGTCAGCAAAATTTTCATGTATGATCTTGGAACACAACCTTGGCTGAACCGCCACCTTCATAGATGTACCATCGGGGATGAAAACCGAAAATGTGTTCGTACTCCTCCAGACGGCTAATATAACTTGGAAGCGCCTGTTTACTCAAGAGGACCATGACATTCCCACTAAACCCATTGGACACGAGCACAGCCCCTACACTACCGGTAATTTCTGAGGATCGCTTGGTAAGCCAATCGACCTCAGGACAGGAAACCTCAAGCAGGTCACGCAAGCCGGTTTGGATCTTCACCATAGTCTTTCCATACATGTTCACAGCTTTAGTATTGAGCAAGGAGGCTGCATCGAAGGTGAGCCTGGATTCCATCAGGATATACTCACAGATATGTCTTGAATCTTCGTCAAGTGGAACAATACGAGCGGAAAGGTCCCCTTCAGGGAAATCCCTGATGAACCCGCCGGGCTTCAGCTCCTTGAGCTTGGCAAAGGCTATCTCAATAGCCCTGCGTTTCGCAGCGATCTCCTCGCGCATGGCATTGGGAGATATCTTGCTATCGACGATGAGGGCGACATACTCCTCACTCTCTTCAGTAAAGGGGAAGGTCAGCTCCTGAAACGTCAGGTGCTGCAGGTCAAAGAACAGGACCTTTCCTTTTTGCCCGTTTATCATTGTCAGCAGGTCGCTGATCTTGCACAGTTCGTTGTTGAATGAGGTGTTTGCCTGGTAGATGACACGGATGATGGAAGAGATGCTCATCTGTAGGTCCATGAGGGTATTGAGGGCCATACAGACCCCAAGGGCGATGGCGGAGCTGACCATCTGGTTGTCACTGAGAAGCAAGGGTCCTTCAACAGTCACATTCATGCCTGTAAAATTAACTCCTTCATTTGCAAGGATACCGATGACACCCTTGATGTAATTTCCCCATCTATCTTCTTTTCGAAACTTGATGTTGCTTAAGGAGAACCGTTTGCGATCATTAAGGGTAGCATTGGCTAATCGCACCAACTGATCATCGCGCTGAGAAATACCTACAAACAGGGTGGCCACATCGGTGCCCAAGAGGGACCAACCCTTGCAGGCATCTGAATAACTGCCCAACAGAGTACAGGTTCCCGGCACCTCTACGATCACAAGAGGTGATTCTTCGTACTCTTTTTTATGATGACTTAGTATGTTTTCCATGCCCCAACCTAGCTTTTATGCGTAATTTTAGGCTACTTACCAATAGATTGCAACAAAAAACCACCATTTAGCTAATTGGTGGCTGATTCCCAAGGAAAATCCTAGAAAAAGGAGTGGTAAGCACAAAAAGAGAAATAAAGATATAAGCTCTTAGCAACAAAAAACCACCATTTCTGGTGGTTCCTTGTTGCTTATGCAGCTTATTTTTCCAGATTGTACCTTTTCTTAAAGCGTTCGATACGCCCTGCGGTATCAACCATTTTCTGGGTACCGGTAAAGAATGGGTGACAAGCTGAACAAATTTCAACATCAAGTTTCTTTGCTGTTGTCTTGGTCTTGATCACATTGCCACAAGAGCAAGTGACTTCAGCAACTTCATAACGGGGATGGATTCCTTTTTTCATAATATATATCCTCCAGGAATATGTGTTTTCTGCTGGCAGTACGCAGCAGACACGTTTCTGTAGCCGTCTCCGTCCTAATAACCTGCAGAGTTCGAATGGATCCCTGTATTTATTGAACGTAAGAACGCCTCATTATCCTTAGTCTTTCTAATTTTGTCAATGAGGAAAGGAGTCATCTCTTGATCATCCATATCACCGACTGCATTTCTTGTAACCCAAATCCTTGCTGCCTCATCGCTGGGGATCAGGAGGTCTTCCCTTCTGGTCCCACTCTTCTTGATGTTTATGGCTGGGAACTGGCGTTTGTCAGCCAATCTCCGGTCAAGGATAATCTCATTATTACCTGTTCCCTTGAATTCTTCGAATATGACCTCATCCATGCGGGAACCTGTCTCGACAAGGCCTGTGGCGATGATGGTCAGGCTTCCGCCGAACTCAATATTTCTTGCAGCACCAAAAAACCTCTTGGGCTTGTGCAGTGCATTGGAATCGACACCACCGCTGAGGATCTTGCCACTGGCAGGGACTGTCTGGTTATAGGCACGGGCAAGACGGGTGATGGAGTCCAGGAGGATGACAACATCCTTCTTGTGCTCGACAAGGCGCTTGGCCTTCTCGATCACCATCTCTGCCACCTGCACATGCCGGGAAGCCTGTTCATCAAAGGTTGAGGCAATAACCTCGCCCTTGACGTGACGGCGCATATCCGTAACCTCTTCGGGTCTTTCATCCACAAGCAAGACCATCAACACCACATCAGGGTGGTTGGTACTTATGGAGTTGGCAATCTTCTGAAGCAATACAGTCTTACCAGTGCGGGGAGGAGAGACGATCAGCGAACGCTGGCCCTTTCCGATCGGGCAGAACATATCGATGATCCTAGTTGCCATATCCCCTTCAGCTGTCTCAAGGCGCATCCTTTCATCAGGAAAGAGAGGAGTCAGGCTATCAAAGGGAACACGCATCTTTGCCTTTATTGGCTCATCGTCATTGACTTCCAGTATCCGTAGGATAGCAAAAAACCGCTCGTTATCACGAGGGGTACGTACCTGCCCTTTCACCACATCACCTGTCTTCAGGTAGAGGCTCTTAATCTGGGCCGGGGAGATATAGATATCTTCCAAACCGGAGAGATAGCTATTTGCGGGGGAGCGAAGGAATCCAAATCCATCAGGAAGGATCTCCAATGTACCCGTACCTACAATAACACCACCTTCAGCGGTGTGAAGCCTAAGGATTTCTGCGATGATCTCCTGCTTGCGTAGGTCCAGGATGTTGTCAGAGCTCATTCCTTTCTCAACACCACTCTTGCGTACTTCATCTATGGAGAGATTGGTATAGTCTGTCAGGTTCAGGACTGGCGCTTCTGAATGTTCTTCAATATTCAAGTCATTGGATGCATCATCCTGCTGACCTTGGCGCATGGAGCGGCTCTGATTATAGGGTTGCCCTTTTTGGTAGCTTCCCTTGCTATGGGGTCTGCTCTGCTGAGTTCGCCCACCAGTTCGAGAGTTATACTGGCTGCTTTTTCTTGGTTGTCCCTGATTAGAATTTCTGTTCTGATTGGGATTCTGGTTTGTATTCTGATTCTGGTTTGTATTCTGATTCTGGTTTGTATTCTGATTCTGGTTTTGGCCCTGATTCTGGCCCTGATCCTGAGAATCGGATGGGCTCTGGGAAAAGGAAACGGACGAGACAGGAGCTTGCTCTCTCTTGGTTTCTTTTGTAACAGGAGATGAGGCTTCCTCAGAAGGGATCAGTTCCAGCTGCGAAGTATCCTTCTTAGCTGCAGGCTTTTTCTTAGGTGCAGCCTTGGCAGTGGTGGACCCCTTAGGCCTTCCTCTCTTCTTCGGCTCAGAAGGAACTTCCTCTTCATGCTTTACAGCGGGAGGAGCGGTGGGTTCGGAAGTACCAGCCACTACGGGACTTTTTTTGCGAGTAATGCGACGTATGACCTTCTTTGCAGGTTCCTGCGCAGAAGGACGAGCTACGGCAGCTTGATCATTCAGTATTTCTTCGGAAGACATAGGATAAACTCCAACGAAACGGGTTTTTTGACAAGTACCTGATAGCACGTGCTACAGGTATGGCCCTTACCGGTTCCTAAACGTAAAACATAATGTAAGAATGTGCGGAAATATGAGAGAATGTATACCATTGGTATTTCCGCGGTTAGTATATTAAATATATTGCCACTTGCTCACAGTGTCAAGCAATGCATCCCCATTGATGTACTTACTGGCTAGTATTAACGCTGCAACTGAGGCTTTTCGTCGAACAGAGACCCTTCCCCATGAGGTAAACTGTAATTTTACAGTTTGTGTCTCCCTTCCCTTTGCTGCAAAACCTAACCATACCATGCCGACGGGTTTCTCAGCACTTCCTCCGGTAGGTCCGGCTATCCCAGTGATGGAAAGGGCATAATCGGTGCCTGAGACCTCTCGGATACCCTCGGCCATTTCAGCGGCGCATTCGCCACTGACCGCACCATATGTTTGCAGCATTTGCTCCTTGACGCCCAGCATCTTCATCTTAGCATCGTTGGAATAGGTAGCTGCCCCACCCCAGAACCAGGAGGAACTGCCACTCTCGTCTGTAAGCAATTTAGCCACATAACCTGAGGTGCAACTCTCGGCACAACTGATAGTCTGGCCCTTGGATCTCAGAAGTTCTGTCAGCAGACCAGCTGGCATGACGTCCCCATCGACAACCAAGGAAGGTCCTACAAGGGTGCGCAGTCGCTGTGCCATCTCTTGCCTTCGCTCTTCAGCATCACCCACCAGATAGAGGCTGATCTTCAGATCCTGAAAGCGGGTCCCCCATTGGATTCCCTCTGAGGCAACCTGGAGGCAAAGCTCTTCAAGCTTAGCCTCTGCAATCAAAAAGGTTGAATACTCGGTACGGGAGAAATCATTATGGCCAATAAGTTGTGCAAGCCAGGGCAATACCGCATCAAAGAACATAGGGTCCATCTCACGAGGAGGACCGGGCATCGCCACACAAGCAATAGAACGCTCGCCAACAGGGATGAATCCCTTAAACCCTGCGGCAGTCCCATGAGGGTTGGGGATAGACTCAAATCCAGAGGGAAGCATAGCTTGCTGTTCATTGGCCCCCCAGATACGTTCCCCTATTCTTGCGTAGAGAGCGTCAAAAGCACTCTGATCCCTAGCAAGGGGGACCTTGGCCAGCGTGGCGACTATGCTACGGGTAAGGTCGTCACTGGTGGGCCCAAGGCCTCCTGTGAGGATCACCACGTCGCAGGTATCGATACAGGCCTTGAGGGCGCTTTCAATGGTCCCGTCATCAGGGACAACCACCATACGCTCCACCCGGTAGCCAAGTTGGGTCAATTGGCTGGAGACGACCTGACAATGCTTGTCAGCTATCACCCCACGGGTGAGTTCAGTACCGATTACAAACAGAGAGGCAGTTTTATAGAGCATGTTCAGTCCTTCTTCCTAGATCGCACAAATGTCAGAATTCCCCTGAAGACACCAAGGGCAAGCAGGAACACTGAGAGATAGATTGCACCGAAGGCAAACCAGTCATCATACTTGGTATAGAACGTCTCTCCCTGACTTTCAGTCGTATATACCGGAACATCATAGATATGCCACCCCGTCTTGAAGGGCTCCATGGGATCGATGATCTTGCCGGTGACATCAATGAGGCAGGTCATACCGCTGTTGGTTCCCCGCACGGTAGTCCTACGGTTCTCGATGGAGCGGAAGACGGCCATTCCAAGGTGCTGCATCTCCGCAGAGACAGCCCTTGACCACCCGTCGTTGGTCATGTTCACAATGACCTGTGCCCCATTGCGTACAAACCTGGCATTAAGGGCGCCAAACACATCCTCAAAACAGATGGGGGTGGAAAACTTGACCCCTTCATCAGTCTCGAACACGACGCTGTCATATCCTGTTTCCCACCAGTTGTAGTCATTTGCCAAGAGGAGATTATAGAGCCAGGGCATTTGTTTCTCATAAGGGAAGTGCTCCGTAAAGGGAACCAGATGTTGCTTCCTATAGGAATTCTTGACCTTGCCCCCCTCAAAGAAGGTTACCGTATTGTAATCCTTACGGTTCCACGACCCGTCTTGGAGCAGAGCCGGCTTGTCAAAATCATCAAGAACCCCTTCGGGGTTTCCGCTCAGCAGCGGGATAGGCAGGGATTTGCCAAAGGAGACAAACTCCTCCACCAGGGCGGAGGTCGCCTCATCAGAGGGATATTTCTCATGCCAAGCCACGGAGGGAACAAAGGCAGTCTCTGACCAGAGGATCATATCGGGTTCTTCAGCAAGCGCTTCAAGGCTCATTTTTCTGAGATTGTTGAAGTTTCTCTTGTAGGTGGCATAGCCCCCTTCCCAGGTATCGGCATTGTGCTGGATGGTTGCAACTCTCCAGTGGTTATCAGGCTCCTGGGCTTTCCAGTGTTGGATTGAGACAAATCCAAAAATAAGGGATGCAAGAACTAGGACACCATATGCCAGGACAGGGACTAGGTGAGCTCTGAGGGTAGTGCCAAGGCCATCACCCTCTGAACGGATACGATTATAGAGCCACGCACCAAGGAAGGTCTGGGGAAGCACCATAAGAAAGGTTATGCCCCATACGCCTACCAGCGAAGCTATCTGGATGAGAGGAAGATACTCGTAGACGGCATACCCAAGGGTCCCATAGGGGTAGCCTGCGAACCAGTTTTGGCTCACATAGGTATAGGCTACCCAGATGACAGCCTCTACCAGGTATCCATACTTCTTAAACAGGCGCTCCCCAGCTTTCAGCAGGGGAAAAAGCATGGCCATCTCCCCGCCCTTGATGATAGGTACGATCAGGATAGCTAAGGGATGGAATGTCTTTAGCCAGTAGTTGAAAAACAGATAGAAGACAAACCCAAAGAAGAACCCATAGACAGGGACCAGTTTCCAGGTTGTGTTTCGTATGACGGCAAAAAGAGGGATCAACGCAAAAAATGCGATGAAACCAAATCCACGATTTGTGATGAAGCCGGGGAAAGCCATCGAATACACGAAAGCCGTCACCACCAATATAAAAACCTCAGAACAGACTGTTCTGAGGCTCCGTCTCTTTATTAAGCTATGCAAAAGAGTCTCTCCTACATTCAACCAACTAAGGTCAATCAGTCAATGACAGATTTGTTTTCGCGCAAATTCCAGACATAGTCCTTGAGTTCTTTACCAGGACGGAAAATAGCGACCCCGTGGGTCTCTACTGCTACAATAGCACCTGTCTTGGGGTTACGAGCCCTCTCCCTACCTTTGCGGGTACGGACCTCAAAGGTGCCAAAACCCCGAAGTTCGATAATCTGGTCATTTTTGAGTCCAGCTTTCACTTCCTCAAAAAATGCGTCGATTATCATATGGATGTCAGATCGATTCAGTCCATGTTTTTCATGAAGACTTTCAATAATGGCCGCTTTAGTCAATTTAGGTTCTGCCATGGTTACTCCTTCAACAATTCTATTTCTCATGCGTAGGCCGGTATATCACATACACCAATATATATTTTCAGAACAGCGCTGTTATGCCTGAACAGCAGCCTGAGCACTCATCTTGTTGAAACGGGCATGCAGCCTTGACTTTTTTCTGTCAGCAGTGCGGGAATGGATAACACCCTTGCTGGCTGTTGAATCAAGCAACTTAAGGCTGAGATCGAGTGCTGCAGAAGCACTGTCCACATCCCCAGCTACCAAAGCAGCATCAAATTTCTTTATGGCTGTGCGCATAGTACTTTTTACAGCACGGTTCCTCATTCTGCGAACGACATTTTGTCGCTCTCTTTTTTCAGCAGACTTGTTAATCACGTAATACCTCCAAACATATCACTTAGAATACGTATTTCTTGTATAAATATAGAATCGGCAACGAGGGCCGACGGTTAATCAAAATATCACACTCTCTAAAATCGGTCAATACAATGCTTTATATCAATTGGACAAATATTCGTCTGAATACTCCTTAGTTAACTCCCATCGATTGGCTTCTTCATTGAAAACAACAGCTGAATGGGGGATGCTGAGCATTCTTCCCTCAGGTCCTAACAGCGTAATTTTTTTCCTGAGAATATTTATTTCTGTAATTTTCATCAGTTCAAACCCAACTTTGAGCTTACTCCCTTCTGAAGGGTACTTGCGTTTCTCCTCCACATAAAAGTCAAACTCATAGGAAAGGCAACAGAGCAGGCGTCCGCAAGGTCCGGAAATCTTCATGGAATTGAGCGAAAGATTCTGTTCCTTTGCCATCTTGATGGAAACAGGATCGAGCTTGTCGGTCACACTGTGACAGCAGTAATCGCGTCCACATACGGCAAGACCCCCAAGGACGCGACTCTCATCACGAACCCCGATCTGTCTCAACTCAATGCGGATTCTGAATACAGACACCAGATCCTTGACCAACTCCCTGAAGTCCACCCGGACATCAGCGGTGAAGAAAAAGATAATCTTAGGTTCTCCAAGCAAGAAATGGGCTGTGACCAGCTTCATATCCAGCTTGTGAGCGATGATCTTTTCCCTACAGATCTTCATCGCCTCGTCTTCCTTTGCAGAAAGTTCCTGATAGCGTGTCAAATCAGAGGGGGTTGCCAGACGGTCAATCCACTGGGTGTCTCCTGTTAGCTGGACCATCTCGAGGGGGCTTCCTTCTGAGCTGTCGTCATTGAAGATCTCATCAGGTTCAAAGTTATAGGTAATCTCTTCGCCAGAGGCCTGTTCTTCACTGCTCTCTTCAGAAACTTCCACCGTTTCCTCTTCACCAATGTTTTCGCTGTAAAGGCATGCACCACGGCACTGGTCATTGCCCTTCTGGTATCCCCTACCCAAATTGTGGGCACTAGCCACCACAACGCCCATATCGAGGCCGTAACGGGTAGGAGAGACGACAGAGGTGCCGGGGTAGAGAACCGAATCCCAAGCACAGATAGTTGTCTCATTGGAAGAGGTGTTTTTTACCAAATATATATAAGCGCTGGAGGGTCTGTTTTTCACAGGAGCCTTCTCAACACTGCGTACACGATCTTTTTTCATGCTAATCCTTTGCCACGAGGGCGGAGCACACTCACTAAAACTTACGCTATCACGAGTAAGAATAATTGTCAAACTCTATGCATCTTTTATATAAGTATTTTCTACTCTATGAATTACGTATATTGACGATTACCTTTGCTCATG
>Ga0307992_1002488_pt1 | contig 10479 bp, 13 predicted proteins | sample EllFjometagen133_FD_203162 | JGI IMG/M metagenome (GOLD analysis project Ga0307992, IMG submission 203162) | Marine microbial communities from Ellis Fjord, Antarctic Ocean - #133 | ecosystem: Environmental > Aquatic > Marine > Unclassified | place: Southern Ocean | collected 2014-10-08
CTCTTCTGCATCATCCTCATGGACTTCGAACTGTCCCTCATCATGAATATTCAAAACTGGTGTGGCATCAAGACCACGTTTCGCTATCTCATCCATGACCAGTACAGCCCACTGCTTCATGACCAATGCCCCTGCTGACTGCAGCAATAGGTTCAAGGCTGAGTGAGGGGACCGTGTTCTTAGTCTCCTCCCGTCTAACCCTTTTAGGTGGCCTGTTTCCTCCACCCGCTGTATCACAGCTTCTTTAAGTTTCTTGACAGCTGGGAAATTTTTCATGAATTTAGCCTGTAATTTGGCTCCTTCTTTGGCACCCCCGTCTACAATTGTACCAAGCTTCTCTGCTCCTGCTCCATACAGCCATCCATATATAAAGGTCTTAGCTTGGTTACGCTCTGATAATCCAGCTGCTTTCATATTAGCTGTGTGGATGTCACCGTTTAAAACGATGTGAGCATAAGCACCGCCATCAAATCTAGCGAGATAATGAGCAAGACACCTGAGTTCAAGCCCGCTGGCATCACATCCCACCAGTTTGTAACCCTTCGGGGTAGTGAAAAGATTACGACACTCAGGGCCAAAAGGACTGGAATTGCTAGGCACTTGAGCAAGGTTGGGGTTACTATGTGTGCAGCGCCCAGAGATAGCCCCGCCTGTGTTAATTCTACCATATATACGTTCTCCTTGTAATTGTTTTAACCATCCCTGGCTACCATCAGCCATCTGGGATAATCGTTTTGTTAGCATAAGGGCTCTTTCTAACTGCTTTGCAGCAGGTATATCTATTTTAGCAAGAACTCCTTCATTTATCTTTACTGCTCCCTTATCAGTATAATCATCTGGGACCCAGCCTTTAGCCATTAGCCTTTCAGCTATTTGTTGTCGACTGTTGCTATTAAAATCTTGATAGCTGATCTTACAGAACTGAGCGCCTTTGCATATAAAGCGATTTCTGTTGTTGACCTTGCTCGTTGTAACCGTCGCCAGATCTTTAGATACGACGCGCATAGGGAATGTAATTCTGAGTTCATCTTCTATTTTCTCCTTCTCGGCTCTGATACCTATCATCAGGTCGATAGCTTCTTTCTCGTTAAAGTACACACCGCGCTCCATCTGTACCTGCATGGCCTGAGCAAACTTATTCTCAAGCTCCATCATCTGGTCAGTCGGGCATGCTTCCACTATCCTCTTATATAAGGCAGCAGTTACAGCAACATCCTGTACACAATACTCACCCATCTCATCAGTATATACGTCCCACGCGTCCTCCTTGTCCCCATAGTCGCCCTTTAAGATCCCAAGGCGGTGTCCGTATGCCTCAAGGCTATGTCGGCCTTTAAGACGTGGAGGAAGGCGTCCTGCTTTGACACGACCAAAATCCTTAATGATAACATCATGCCAAAGCGCCCGTGCCATTACCAGAGTATCAACTATCTTTCCCTTTGGGTTGAAGGAGGGAAAGAAAGCCTTTAGAACTGGAATATCGAACCCTATTATATTGTGCCCTATCAGCGTGTGGGCAGACTGCAGCATATCTATAGCGGCAGACAGATTCGGTTGCTGTGCAAATAATTTCTCCCCTGTCTCTATACATGTAGCTGCAATGCAGTGGATCTGCTGTATGTCCTTCACACCCGTCGAGGGAATCGCCGTCGTCTCCAGGTCGAATACTATCGTAGTCATTATGGCTCTCCTTTGCAATCAGTCTCTCAATATACCACTTGGCCTTGTTGAGGTCCTGGAGTTTATCTTCTTTCAATCCAGCCCTCCATAGATACTTCATGGCATTGCCTGAAAGAAAGTCCATATGCTCTGTTATAGTTATGCACTCTACCCCTGAGGGGTGTGCTGTGTAATGGTCTGGGTTAATAGGATCCATGGTTACTCCTTGATCTTCTCGATTGAATGCTTTGCTTTCCATGACTTTGAACCACCCAGGCGTACTCCACGGTAGATCAGCTGAGCTCTCCACTTAGGTGTGCCCTCAGCAAGCATAGTATCTCTAAACATTTCATCAGCTTGCTTCCTGCTAAAGCCTAAGTCACTATCCATACTATACAGAAAGTCATGGAGTACAGCACCTTCCACCTGTGGCCCACTCATAGGGGCGCATAGACTCCACAGAATTTTAGGGCAACTCGCCCCGTCTGTGATGAAGTTCCTGGGGACAGTAATAACCCCATGAGGTAGACCAAATAGTAAAGGCCTTTTCAGTCTCCACAGTTTGTGGCCTATCTTCTCTGTTTCTAAGTTGCTTATTCTAATAATCATAGTATCCCCTTAAAAGTCAAATTCATTAGTTGATTCTACTATCGGTCTAAACGGTCCTTCCTTACTTTGTTGTACCATGTCGTTATCTTCACTAATACGTCCAGTATCGGGGTTATAACGCAAAGTAATAGTGTCACCAACGTTCCCTGCAAATCTGTCTTTAAGCACGCGTAGAGTCGTTTTATGGCGTTCATTGATATCCTCCTCTTGTTGATTACGTTCTAAGCATATGATCTGTGATGACCACTGACCTATGCCACGAGTTCCTCTTATATCCCTGAGCTGTACCCTTCCACCCTCTTCATGAGGGGTTCCTCCTCCACCACTGTTCAGGTGGGAGATTAGGAAGATGGTAATACCAAGCTCCCTGCATAGGCTTGCCAGGGTTGATATGATAGTATCCAGCTCTTTCCTTTCATCCTTTATCGCTTCCTCGCTTACAGTAAAAGCCGCCAAGTGATCGATAAATATATGCTTAACGTCACAAGACACAGCAAGATAACGCATTCTGGAAACAACTTCGTTGAATATGGTGCTCCCGAAATGATTGTACAAATAACAATTACCACTGCCAAAAACATCATTGAAATGCTCCCTCTTCTCCTCATCGGAGATAGTATGTTCAGGGAGGTGAATAGGCTTGTTAGCTGCCATCCCTGTAAAGTTTAACATTGTAGTTCTGTTGCTCTCTTCCATAAAGAAGCATCCGATCTTCTTCTTATGCTCTGTTAACAGGTGGAATGCCACTTCCTTGAAAACTTGAGACTTACCAATCCCTGTACCTGCAATCACAGTAACGATCTCGTCCTCTCTGATCCCATGCAACGCCCTGGTAACGCCTTCCCACGGGTAGGTGAGTCCAACCTCCTGTTTCTTAAGCATTTCTTCCAACAGGTCAGCACCATTCACGAGTCCTTCAGGTGTAAATGGAACTGCATTCCACATAGCTTCAATGAGCTCTCTGCTCCTACCTGCAAGCAGCATCTCATTCGGATCCTTCAGTGGGAGCTGTGCTATGTAGCATTTCCCTGGTGCTATCAGTGGTGCGCAGTCATGAGCAGCCTTCTGGCCTGGTTCATCCATATCAAACATCAATACTACCTGCTCGAAGCTGTTGATGAACTCCAAGTTGTTCTTGATAGACCGTGATGCTGATGTTGCCCCATTAGGGAGTGAGCATACAGGCCACTTGTTATCTTGGATCTGTGACATAGAGAGACAATCAATCTCACCTTCAGTGATTACCAGCTTCTTACCAGGTTTCCACAGGTGCTGCCCATACAATGGGGGGTTCTTATCTCCTATCCATCTAAAGTCCTTTGAAGCTGTTCTAATTTTTTGGCCAACTATCTGACCATCCGCTTTATATGTAGCTACTTGAACTGACTCTCCACTGTATTTACCAATGGAGTATCCGAACTTCTTGCAGGTCTCCTCGCTTATACCCCTCGACTTGAGAGGCTTTACCTCACCTATTATAGGTGTCCAGTCCTTCTGTACCATAGGTTTAGCCTCCCTTTCATTGGTAAACTTGTGAGCACTGCAGCTAAAGCAGAACGTATGCTCACTGTAGATCGCCAATGCATCTGACGACCCACAGGTATCACACGGTTGATGTACTTCGAGGGGTGTTTCTTCTTCTATCACAACACCACTCGTTCATTAGCACCTTCTGCGAACGTGTGCACAATCATTCTATATCCCACTATCTGCTCAATCAATCCCCTTAGGGTCTCTGAACATTTAGTTATGACAGGTTTAAGAGTCTCACGGTCTTCTGTGGATTTAACTGTCTTAGCTATTCTAATGATCTCCATGAAGGCTCTTGAGTTTACACCTTCATAGTACCTGAGGTTCCAGGATACCTTCATAGCATTATAGAAATCCTTCTGTCTGTTGAACTCCAAACCATCAATCAGCTGTCCTTCAACCCTGATGTAAGTCTCTCTCAGGATCTGGATCTGCTTATTGATGTTCTTTTCTCTGTTCGTTCTGATTACATCGTTCACACGTATCTTTACATCTAATTTGTTCTGTGCTGTGTCCATTCTATCTCCATATTATATTCTTTTACGTTGAGATCCAGTGTTGCTCTGTGTTCTCCATTGACCCATTCAATGACCAACACATCCTCTTCTGATTCTAATAGGTGGAACTCACCATCAAATGCTGGATGGCTATTCCTGAACTCTATCAGGTTCAACAGGCGCTCTACTACAGGCCTCTTAACCTCCTCACTGATCTCCTCTAATGTATAGCTGTGCCTATTTATGTTCCGACCCAGCTTCGTTCTCTCCAACAGTTCAATATCATTCTCACCAGCCAGCAGGCCCACGTAGTATACCTGAGGGACTCCTGGTGTGAAGAACTGGATGGCTCTGGCTGCTATGTATGCATCATCATTACAGCCGAGGGCTGAATAGTATGTGCAGTTGAGCTGGTAGACATCCAGGTTCTGGTAGTCCGGACCTGAGTAGGCCTTCTTTACATTCGATCCCTTCTTATACAGTGTCTTAAGAGTCTTAGCTATCTCATCCTTGGTGAGCAGACCATCCACATCCACCACTCCTATGCCATCGTGTGTATCTAGTGTTGTGATCTGTTTCCGTGGGCATATCTTTAGCCATGCCTTGAGAGGCTTAGCTGTCCCTGAATGCAGTGCATGTAGCACCAGCATAGGGAGCGAGAAGTCATAACACCAGTACCCCTTATCAGCAAGCTTCTGTTGATATGAGTGGTGCTCATGGACCTCAGGCAATAGCTCTACATTAAATACATTTGTGTAATCTTTACACCATGCTAATAGCTCCCATATCTGAGGCTCCAAGAAGAAGCAACTCGTGCCCAGCTGTTTAGTAGCGTAGGCAATAGCGTCCAACCGTATCATCTTAGGGTTATGCCGAGCCAGCTTGATCAGCATATTACGTACAACCTCTCTTGTTTTAGCTGAAGAGTAGTTCAAATCAATCTGTTCTGTATCAAATGTGCTCCATATCCGCTCACGAGAGCCATCTGGGTGATCAAACTCCTGATAAGGAGGGCTGGGCTTCCTTGTATATATCTTGGCCAGGTCCTCCTCCTCTACTGCTCCATCAAGGAACATGTCTGCATACTCACTCTCAGCACCATTCTCACTATAGTCCTGAAAGTACATGGACTGTCGTGAGATATGATTGATCATGAAGTCTATAGTTAGATCAAAGTCCTGACCTATCTTCTCTATATCCTCCCACGTACCGAACCTTGGGTCCACTTCATCATATGTTAATGGTGCAAAGCCCTTATCCGAAGATGACGGATAGAAGGGGAGTATGTGTACGCCGTGGATTGCCTTAGAGAAATGTTTGCGCAATACATAATGAAGCTCTGGTAAGTTTACCCCCAGACTATCAGCATACGTTATCAGTTGTACTTTATTCTGTATTGCCATGACTCCTCCTACAGAGACACTGAGTCTCTTGATAGTATTTCCAATATCTCCAGTATAATGATGGTACAGTAATACTCTTCAGCCACAGGGTCACCATCCCCTAAGTGGTCCAGCTCTGCACTTGTTAACAGCTGTGCAAAGGCTCCGAAGTTCCTCATCTTTAATGTAATCACACTATGATTAACATGCCGCTCAACACAGCCTGAATCATATGCTCCCTCAGGCTTTCCTAACTTCAATCTTGTACGTCTGTCCACCAGTCCCCTGTTCTTAAGGATCTGCAGCACAGCCATGAAGAGATGCTTATTCGTAATCTCCTTAGCCAGCATAGCATACTGTCGAACATTCAAGTGAATAGGTTTCTCGTCCATAGTCCCTCCTTATTTCATTGGGATGAAGTATGCCTCAGTGCCTGAAGCTACAATTCCACAGCCCATCACCATCTCTCCACGAAGGCCTTTGGCATAATTATAAGCGTAAGCATTCTGATCAATACCACAACCAACATTCATTCCAAAGAAGGTCTCCCCTCGTACATTAGCATTGTACGCAACACCAGCATGCATGTGCGTATGCCCCTGTACATATGAACATCCCATCTTTAAGGATGTATTCTTGGCACCCATCATACCACCACTGTTCAATCCATGATCAAAATGTACACCGTCAATATTAAAACTACGACTACAAACCCAGTCCACAGGTAAGGCATATAGCTCCTCAAATGTTTTCATAAATGATTGTGAAATTCCCACTGTCTTAGCTTGGCGGGCAGGGATACGATCATGGTTGCCCATGCATAGGCTGACTTCAGGAAAGGCTTTAAACCAAGGAGCAAGTTCTACCTTGGTAAGCTTCAGCTCTTGTTCAATGTTCCAAGCAGTCAGCTCACTGGCAAACCTACTGCCAGCATGGTGATCTACAAGGTCTCCTATGTGTACAACCTTGGTAACACCGAACCTCTCAAATGTATATTTACAGAAGTCCAGATACTCTGGGTGTACAAAGGGGATATGCGTATCGCTGATGATACCCACCACTGCAGGCTCCACTACCTCATGCACCAGTGAGCGCCGCACATGATTAACGAGCGCTGTAGTGCATCCAGCCCTGTCCGCTATCTCCTGCGTACCCAGCTCTGGATTGATGGCAAGGATGCCTGTGATGTATTCAGTCTTGTTCATGAGTTCATTCCTTTTAGTATTTTAATTATAGTATCCAACTCATCCTTGGGACGCTTGAAGTCAAGCCATTCTTGAGGTATTACCTTGTCAGCCCACTCGAACTTATTCTTATCACACCACTTAGCATAGCTGGTGGGACTGCCCTTGCGCAGCTTGTTGTTAGCATTCATGAACAAGAAGCGTATGTCCAGCTCAGGATACTGATCCTTTATATATAGATGCTTCTTGCGATCATCACTGTCAAAGAAACCCTTGGCCTCAATGATAATACCATTCTTAAGAAGGAAGTCAGCAAGGTACGTGTGGTTTGTGATTGGCTTAACATACTTGATCTTGTTGAGCTTACCCTCATATGAGAATGTGATACCAGAGTCCACCAGCTGTTGATTGACCACAGCCTCAAGCTTAGACCTGAACCCCAGCTTACGTAGGCTTGATGATGGTGTCCTGTATCGACCCACTAGAAGTCACCGTCATCGTCGACAGTATCCTCAAATGGTGTTGTTTCTTTCTCAGCTGCTGTGAATCCTTCAACTGCTTCAAATGGATTGCTTGATGCACCTTCATACTTAACAAGTTCAATGACCTGAATACTACCAGGCTGCAGAGTTACACCACATCCTAAGGCTGCTACTGCCCACCCATATGATGTGTATGCTACCTTAACTTTGGAACCAGTACCAAGCCCCAGCTCCTCTTCTATCTCTCTACCTGTGGCATCATATAGTTTAATTGCCATCTCATATACTCTGCCATCACGTGTCTTAACCTTAGCCTTCTGTTTGAACTTAACTGTGAGTACCTTGTCAGCTACAGTATAAGGTGGGTTAGCTGCTCTCTTCACACCCCGAGGCTCACCTGCATCCAAAGACTCTTTCATTAGTTTATCAATAGCCACCTTCATACCTGTAGCATCAGAACCAGTGAAGTCTACCTGGCAGCTGTACACTCCATCATCATCAAACTTAGTGCTTGGTTGTTCAATAGCTACGAACCCAGACAGTGTGCCAGTTGGTGTTACAATCAATTGTGATCTTGCCATGTTTTTAATCCTTTTCAATCTTGTTAAGTATATCCAATATCCCTTGCAATTCATCCTGTGAGTTAGTTCCACCATCATATATCCAAACTAACATCTGCAGTCTCCTTGCAGCCTCATCCAATCTATTTATAGTTACCACTCTTTCATCCATCTTAATGCTCCCCCAATACTTCAATTAGTTGTTTAATTAGAAAATCAAGCTCATAGTGGCTGATGTTCAATGATGGTGATATCCTTATAATATCATCACGTACACAGGCCACAATAACATTTAGATCAAGTAGCTTCTCACATATTTCATTAGCTCCGCTTTTAACCTCAATCCTAATGAACAACCCAACTCCTGTAACTGATTTGACATGAGGGGATTCTATTGCCTGGATAGCATCCAGTAACAGTGCACCATTAACCCTTGATTTAGATACCAGCTTCTCATACTCCAACACCTTCAACACAGCCAACCCAGCTACACAGGTAAGAGGACTGCCACCATACATACTACCATCAGTACCTGGTTGGAACACCAAGTCCATGACCGTTGAGTTAGTTACAAAGGCTGATAGAGGGGCTAATCCACCCCCAAGAGCCTTACCAAGTATAATACCATCAGGTACAATATCAGCATGCTGGAAGCCAAACATCTTACCAGTCCTGCCCAGTCCCACCTGTATCTCATCAAATATCAATAGCAAGTGGTGTGCATCACATAGTTTCCTCAACCCTTGCAAGAACGTTGGATCAAGATCAATTGGTCCACCATCTCCTTGAAATGCTTCAACTAAGATACCACATGTATTAGCACTAAGTGCCAACTCTGCCTTATCCAAGTCCCCAAATGGTACTGATTTGAACCCACGTGTTAGTGGCCCAAACCCCTCCTTATACTTTGCATTGGATGATGATGATACTAATGTAATACCCCTACCATGAAAGCTTCTATCAAATACAAGGATCTCTTGTCTACCATCTGGTATATTCAAGGCCTTATGACCATATGCCCTCATACATTTAACTGCTGTCTCTGCTGACTCACCCCCACCATTCTTAACCATAACCTTATTGTGATTACCCTTGAAGTTAACCCCAAGTAGAGGTACGAAGTTAGCCAGCCTCTCCAAGTATAGACTCAATGGCTTACTATACATTACACCACCAATAACACTGGCATAACTGTTAACAAGTGCCTTAGTCATTGCTTTAACTATGATTGGATGATGATGCCCAAATGAATTACAACCAAATGAACCAACACCATCAAGATAAGGGATACTCTCCAAATCATAGACCCAAGACCCAACTGATTTAGATACAGCTACAGGTAATCTCTTATAGTTGTTAGCCCCATAGGTATCTTGTAGATTGATGATGTCCCCCATGTGTTACTCCTCGTAAGATTCCCTTATATATAATGATGCCTTCCTTAGATAATCCCTCACTGTACCCTTACCTAACCTTGTATTCCACCTATGCTTCCAATGATATGCCCTCTCTAACCTGGTGGCTGGTACTGGATCATTAAACCTCTGATACTGTAAGCAGGCAGTGATGGTAGCATAGGTCATATCCATGAGTGTACCATCAAGGTGTTCATAGTACTCAGGATGATAAAGGATGTAGTTAGTCTTTAAATCATTTAATGTATTGGGTTCCATCTGGTATACTCCCCTTGCAGGACCATTCATCTGCTTACAGTATAACCCATAGTCAGACTCTACAGCCATGGTCTCTGCTAATAGATTAACCATATTGGGACTGTGGTCTAAACCATTGGCTATTAATATTGATACTATCAACTCAATCATCATCATACACATATACTCCTATTTAATTCATACCTGTTTTAGCCAACCATAGCCAAGCTATAGTCTAACTATAGTATACCTGATACATATACATATAACGTTATTTACTGTAACTTCGCTTACGATCCTTTCGTTGAAATAGGCATGTGTATGCCCTATGGATAGGTGATATAGACGACCCAGTTCAGTCCGTATCATTAAGCCATATAGCCCAGCTACTCGCAACTACAGCAAATGGATACCCTACCCTTATATATAGGCACAATACCAAACACAGACGCACACATCAGACACCATTCAATATGTAAGCCACCCCATGCACCCCCCCCACCCATGCAAATCAACTCCGGTGAGGTGCCCACGCGTGAAGGTGAGGCGATGGTGCGACTGTTGGTCTCAATAGGCTTGGGATAATGCGGATACGAGTTTGGTGAAAAGGGCTTTGACAAATGGATCGCCGCGTGTATTATAACTATCATCCGCACATTTTCTCCCACATTCTCAACATGTACCTTTTCTTCCCACTACAGTCCCACTCCCATGTACCACATACCCATTTCCCCCAACCTCTCTTAAACAGGCAAAAAAAGGCCGCACAGAGGATTTCTCCCCCATACGGCCAAGTCGTTACTTCAAGCTATCCAAATAATTTTGATATAACATTTGTTCATATTCTTTCTTTCGAACAAGTGCCTCCATCTCTATTTCAATTCTTGCGTTGTTAGCTGCTAATCTTTCTAACAGCACCTCTTC
>Ga0307992_1002489_pt1 | contig 10478 bp, 9 predicted proteins | sample EllFjometagen133_FD_203162 | JGI IMG/M metagenome (GOLD analysis project Ga0307992, IMG submission 203162) | Marine microbial communities from Ellis Fjord, Antarctic Ocean - #133 | ecosystem: Environmental > Aquatic > Marine > Unclassified | place: Southern Ocean | collected 2014-10-08
TATAAGTCAAGTATTTTGCATGATTTATATGTCGCAACCCATCCATATCACCCCAATGTGTTTGTATTTTTGTCCAAAAGTCAAAATCTTTTCTTGAATATATTATTATTGCCATGATTAACTTTATTTATAGTTTATTAAATTAAAACAATCACAATATTAAGGAAAAATAATGAAAGTTCTTAAAACTGCTTTAATAATCATTTTAATCGGAATTTTAGTATATATGATTATTGGATTGCTCACTCCACCTGTATCGCAAGAAGTTGCGATGGAATTAGAGCAACCGGCAGATGAAATATTTGCGACTCTTACTAATCAAACAAATATGACAAAATGGATTCCAGGTTTAAAAAGCGTAAAGCAGGTCAGCGGAAGGTCTAATGCGGTCGGCAGTATTTCTGAATTTGTATTTGAAAGAGGGGGGATAGAAATTCCAATTCTTGTTAAAATAGATGACTATAAACAAAATGAATCCATGAATCTGACATTAACACATGATAAATTAGTTTCTAACGTTCAAATCAAAGTCATGCCGGTTGGAAATAACTCAAAATTGGATATTTCATATAAAATTGCAGGCAATAGTCTAATGACAAAAACAGCAATGCCGTTCATTAAACCATTAATTAAAAAGTATAGTGAAATGGATTTGGAGGAAGTAAAAAAACTTCTAGAAAGGGAATAGTCTAAAAACCAAAACTAGTTTCTAATAAAGACATATTAATTGACTCGTCCTTATCCAAAACATCGCCGTCGCCATTCTTATCTAAGAATGAGCGTTTAAATGAATAATTTAGAATCATCCCCCACCCTATTTTTGCTCCAATTGAGAAACCCATAATCGTACTTTCGGTTGGTTCAAATTTAAATGGATTGGGGACATTCCTTTGTTGATAGAACGCTGATGCTGATTCAAAATATCCCATCGGTTGTGTTAATTCTGCGGATGCTAAAAAGCTTTCTATAGTTTGAAATTCAAATGCCCCATTGACCCCGCTATCTCTATCCCATTTTTCTCCAAACATATTTTGGTAAGTTGCACTAATTAGAAAATATTCATTGATATCGATATCGGCTCTGACGTAAAAACCACGCAACGTTCCAAACTCACCAAGATAATTTGATTTTGGCTTCACAATAATCGATGTAACTCCATTGTTTTCTACCGAAGTGATGGACGCTCGATTATGTTCATAAGCTCTGTCCCAATATTCAAAATCAAATCTACCATCAGGAATTATACGATATTCAACTTGCCAGCTGAAAATCCCCAATCGATTAAATACTCCTATTGGAGCAAAACCGTATCCCAATTCGATATTTTCATCGGTTTCAGGATCGACTGTTTCTCCAATCATTTTTGCTATTTGACTATATATTGACAAGGATGAAACCTTGTTTTGAATTATCGGAATTGATAGATCTATTGCAATTGCGCTAATTGGTTTAGGATTGTCAAGAATATTTATTGGCTCATTTTTCAATCTAATATCAGTATCTGGCAATGAATCATAAAATGCAGGATTGAACGACCCCACAGGCAATGAATCCCAATATTTGTGTATCTCATCAAGATTATAAACATCAATTAGTCCGTCTCCATCTCTATCATACTCTAAAGGATGGCTATCTGCTAAATCATCAGGATAGTCAGTTCCTATATCTGAATTAACCCAATAACTATCATCGTTTGGAAAATGATCAACGAGATCGGGTCTTCCATCGTAATCACGGTCTTGTAATCCAAGGAATTGATTCTGATCGGTTACTGCACTGATTCCTAGATGTAACCCCGAAGGAATAACACTCGAAACGCGTGCTCCCACAACACTAGCATTTTCCTTAAAATTGTTTACAAAAGCTTGCAAGGAAATGTTTTTTGATTTAAGTTTTGTCTCTAATCCAATTTTTCTATATTGAGGATAATTAAAAGTATTTGAATATCTATTAACCAAAATCCCATATCCAAGTGTTGTACGCTCTAGAGCTCCTGCTCTTATGTACACAGGTTCATATCGAGTTCCATACTGAATAAAATATATTTTATCGAATAAAGTGTTCTTTATTGCAGTACCATTAGAAAAATCCCATTCATCTTGGTGTATTTTACCATTTTGGTCAATATACATAACAATATCTAAGCCAAATTTGAATTTCCAAATGTCCAATGTTGGGCGAAGTGCAAATTGCCCCCAAACTTGATCATCGATCGTGGCAAGCCCAAAAACACCGCGCATGGAGAATGGATTTTGTGCTTTTAAACCAACTACACTAAATAAAATAAGGATTAGTAAACTATATTTCTTCATAGTATTGAACATAAATTATGCAAAAATACAACTTTTTATTAATAAATATGAATTAAGAAATATCATATTATATATTAAAATTGTTTTCAAATTAATTGGTAAAATGAATCTTTCTAATTGTTGCTTTTATAAAAATCCCCTAAAATCTGACATCAACTGAAACAATTTGTCAATAGAACGGTACTTAGATTATGAAAATCTTTAATAAATATTTCAATATTGCTATTATATGTTTAACATTTGGGATAGTTTCCTTAAATGCGCAAACAAAGTCCATAATTACGCATGTAAATATCGAAAATAAAAAAAATGGAGCTTTTGTGAAGTTATTTACAACTGCTCAGGTTGACCCAAAACACATAACAGGATGGAATGGCGATGATGGATGGTTTTACATAACTGTGCTTAATGCAATTGCGGATTCGGGGCGGGTTGCCAATTCAAAATTAATGTATCCGGTTACTCAAATTCAAGTGGATAATGCTGATGAGTCAGCTCAAATTGCATTCAAAATAAGTAAAACAATTGATAAATTTGAATTTTACCAATCAAAATCACCACCTGAAATATTAGTTTCTTTGCGGTTCCCGATAGGTGACATCGCGGCAGTTTTGGAGCAAGAACGAGATGATATGGACTCAGTCGATTCTGTTACTGCTGAAGAAATGCAGGATGAGGCAAATCGGGGCGTACCGATACTCGATCAGTATAAAAGGATTCGTGCAGCATTATATTTGACCGGAGCTTCGCTTACAATAGCAGGTGCAGCCATAGAATCTAACAAAAATGAAAATTTCACTTGGGAAATTCCAACAGGGCTTGCAATTATTGCCGGTACATTCATTTACGACAAATATTTCCATAAATATAAAAAAAATAATTTATAATCATTACAGTTGAAACATATAAAAGTACTCTTAATATTATTATTAATTCATACTACTTTAATATTTGCTGATAACAAATCTATTGTAATTCAATCAGCAAATACTGTTATTGATGTACTTGAAGAAAGAACATTTGTAAGACATTTAACTCCTTACATAGCAGACATTGCCCGCAACGGACATCTATTACCTGAAGAGACTAAAGACAGACTTAAATCGTTGGGATTTAATTTTTCAAGTGATATGGTAACAATGCAACAATCAACTTATTATGATTATTCCTATGATACTCCACATTTTCGAATTCATTATGACCTAGCCGGAAACAACGCCGTTGATAATACAGATTCAGATGGCGACAATATACCGGATTATATTGAAACAGTTGGAAGAGAATTTGAGAATGTATATGACCATGAGATCAATGAACTTGGCTATACAAAACCACCAAGTGATGGAATAGCAGGCGGCTCAAGTGCCTATGATATTTATATTAGAAATACCAATGCTTATGGCTGGACTAATTGGATTTATCCCGCAGTTGGAAATAACGAAAACTCGTCAGAAAATGAAATCAATGCCTATTCAAGTTATATCACAATTCGGAATAATTATATTGGTTTTCCCAATACAGAATTAGAAAATATTCAAGTAACGACCGGACATGAGTTTTTCCACGCAATTCAATTAGGGTACGATGGAGACGAAAATTATTGGCTTATGGAAGCAACCGCCGTATGGATGGAAGAAGAAACTCACGATAATGTAAATGATTGCTATCAATATATGATTCCCTGGTTTGAGGAACCTCACTTGAGTCTAAATCCTCCTAATTCTACTTTCACAATCCGATGGTATGGTGCATATATATTTTTTAAATATATTGATGAACATCTTGGTGGAAAAGATATTATTAAGAAAACTTGGGAGCAAAGTAGAATCCATGACAGCACTAAAAGGGATTACAGCATACAGTCAATTGATGAAGCATTAAAAAGCAGAAATCACACATTTAAAAAAGCGTTAAATAATATGGCACTAGCTAATATTATTTTTTCCGATGAAGATGCCGCAGGACAATATGCCTACGAGGAAGCCATTGGATATCACAATTATAGAGAGTTGTCCTTTAATGATACAATCGCAATAGAGCTAGGTATCCACGATTCACTCAATTTTATAAATGGGATACCGGCAAATATTGAAAGTAATAATCTACAGCTTTACGGTTCCCAATATGTAAAAATAAATGCTATAGACCCTGTCAAATTGTCGATAAATACGCAGAATCTAAAACTTCACGCAGTAGTAAAATCCAATTCAGGAAATTATGAAGTTCAATCCGGGCCGGTGTTAAATATTGATCCCGACTTAAATAACGAATGGATATATGCAGTTGTTGTAGCAGATGATAGTACTAGTCAGAATTATGATTATACATTATCTTTTACTGATGGTATCAAAAATACTATTACAGATTTCACAATTTTGAGTCAATTTCCAAATCCATTTAATAGTACAACAAATATAAAACTGAAAATTATCACTCCCCAAAATATCGATATAAATGTATATGACATTTTAGGAAGAAAGATAGCTACAATTTTTTCCGGCAACTTAACTAACGGTATTTATGAGTATTCATGGAACGGCACAAATACCAATAATGAAATGGTAAGCTCAGGTGTTTATTATATAACAGCTATGAGCGATAGTCGTCAAGAGTGGAAAAAGATTACTCTAGTTAAATAATTCTCCTTTTTGATCCAAAGCTAATAAATTATCATAACCACCAATCGATTTACCCTCAATAATGATTTGTGGAACCGTTCGGCCACCTGTTAATTCTACTAATTCTTCTCTACTCATTCCTTCATGTTCGATATTAATTTCTTCATATTCAAAACCACGAGCCGTAAGTAATCGCTTGGCAGCGCTGCAATATGGACAAACTGTTATTGTATAAATATTAATCATTGTGTTCCCTTTTATTTAAGTTTTATATTAATTATAATTGAAAAATTAACATCTTTCTAAATTGCTAATTGTAGCGTGTATTACAAATTGAGTAATTTTTTTGATAATATTATGCTAAGCAAACTTCCAACTCATATTATTTGCCATTATGCCGAAATCGGCTTGAAAGGTAAAAATCGCAATTTCTTTGAGAAAAAACTCAAAGAGAATATCAAAATTTCTCTTGATTCACACGTTCCTGATTCATTCGTCAGTATAAAAAGATTAAGAGGACGATTCTTAATAAAACTAACAGAAACCGGACAAGAATCCACTGATCAAATTAAGGGAATATTAAAAAACATATTTGGTTTGGCATATTTTGCATTCGCATATGAATCTGTATCGGATATAGATATAATTAAATCAGACTCTTTGGAATTAATGAAAAGACTTGTATTTGATACTTTCAGAGTTACAGCACGTCGTATTGATTCAAGATTTCCATACACTTCTCAACAATTGAATGAAGATGTAGGCGAAGTGATTTTTGAGAAAATGAATAAAAGTGTCAATCTTAAATATCCTGATGCAACCTGTTTTATTGATGTTTTAGATGAAGGTACTTTTCTTTTTACAGAAAAGATACAATCTGCAAAGGGATTACCTATTGGTGTAAGCGGAACCGCAGTCGTAATGCTTTCCGGTGGAATTGATTCACCTGTGGCAACATATTACGCAATGAAACGTGGAATGCGAGTAATTTATGTTCACTTTCATTCTGTTCCTTTAGTGTCGGAAGCGTCAGTAGAAAAGGTTAGAGACACAGTTGCGATACTGAAAAAATATCAACCAAAGTCTAAATTATACTTAATGAAGTTTGCTGCAATTCAGCAACAAATAATGGTCGATTGTAATGAAAAATTACGCGTTGTACTCTATCGTCGATATATGATGAAAATAGCAGAAAAAATTGCTGAATTAGAAAACGCTAAAGCGATTTATACAGGTGAAGCACTAGGACAAGTGGCATCGCAAACTATCGAAAATATAACAGTTGTAGAGGAATCGGTAAACTTACCAATCATGCGACCATTAATTGGTTTTGATAAACTCGAGATAATTGAGAAAGCGCAAGAGATTGGTACTTATGATATTTCAATATTACCGCATGAAGATTGCTGTACTCTTTATGTTCCAAAACATCCTGCTACAAAAGCACGAATTATCGATATTCAAAAAAACGAAGCAAGTCTAGATAGCGATGCTTTAATTGAAGAATCGCTTAAAACGGCTGAGATTGAAATAGTCTAATACTATAATCCTTTATTGTGGGATATAGCATGTATTATTTAATATTATATAATTAATTACTATATTAAACATAATATAGTCATATTATTATCAGGAGATTAAATGAATACATTCAGATTCTTAAGTACAATAATATTTTCATCAACATTACTCTTCTCTCAATCAATTCCAACCGGCGACCATGCACTTGGCACAAAATCATACAATGATTTTGAAGTTTCAGAAGTCTGCCAAAGTTGCCATAATGATATTTACCAACAATGGAAACAATCAATGATGTCCCAATCATACACACATCATTGGGATGAAATCGAATATTTTGAATTAGCCATTCCACATGGGGAAGTTGATCCGAAATATAAACCTGTTGCTGATGGTTGCAATGGATGTCATACACCAATGGCATTTATGGCAGGCGATGTACCTCCACCCCGCCCTGAAGAAAATAGTCGTGCAAATGATGGAGTAAATTGCGAAGTTTGTCATTCCATTAAAGGATTTGAAGGAAAAGAACCATTTAATTTTAATTATATTTCAGATCCTGGTGATATAAAATTTGGACCAAAAGACGGACTAGAATCACCGTTTCATTCTACTGAAAAAATTGATTTTATCAGCCAAACTGAGTATTGCGGGACATGTCATAACGAAAAGAATCCATATGACGTTTGGGTAAAATCGACTCAACTTGAATGGCTTGAAGGTCCGTATGCTAAAGAAAATGTTCCTTGCCATCAATGCCATATGCCGCAAGCAATTGGAAAAAACTCCATTATGTCAGAAGAGGATTTGGTTGCACAACATCTTTTCCATGGTGCGCATGATCCAGGCAAAGTTGCAGGTGTTGTGGAGATTAGAATGCATCCATCTGAACGTGAAGTTGAAATTGATGGAGCAGTTACTATTAATGTTCAACTATTCAATGCTAAGACCGGTCATAAATTCCCGACAGGATCAGTGGAAGACCGTATTTTATGGTTAGACGTAACTGCTACCGATTCTGAAGGAAATATCTTTCGCTTACCTATAGATAAAAAAGGATTTGAAGGCGAAGAATACACAATTGCTTCCGATGAATTAGCCTATGTTGATATGGGTATTCCATTGCAATTACCTGATTTTAAAGGAGTACAACGAGATGGCGTTCCAGTTGGCAGTAGAATATTCCGCATGCCTTATTTTGATGAAAATGGCATTATGACAATTATGCAATGGAATGCATATACCTTGGGTGTTGATTATCGCATTGGACCACGGGAAACCAAAATAGAAACATATACTTTTGAAATTCCAATTGATGCTGCACCGGGAATAATGAATTTTGAAGCAACTTTGAATTATCAACTATTAGTCAAACCAGTTGCAGATTATCTAAAAGTACCATCTGAAGAAAGTAATATTACAGTCGTAAATACTGCTTCTACATGGATTGAGATATACGAATAAAAAGGAAAAATACAATGAATTATATTACAAAATTATCAAAATTGGTTTTTATCTACATTGCATTGGCATTTATAATACCGGAATCATTATCGGCAATACCTGCATTTGCTCGTGAACACAAAATATCGTGTACGACATGCCATTCTGTATTTCCGCGTTTAAAAGATTATGGCGATGAATTTGCAGGTAACGGGTTTATCATGAAAGAATCCGAGAATAAACGAAATTATGTTAATACAGGTGATGAATTCCTTAAACTCCAAAAAACGTTTCCTATTGCTGCCAGAATGGAAGCGTTTGCATCGTATGACCAAAACAAAGAGGTTGAATACGATCTCCAATCACCCTGGGGTATAAAATTACTCTCAGGAGGAACATTATACAAAAATATTGGATTCTACTTCTATTTCTACATGTATGAAAGAGGTGAAGTTGCAGGAATTGAGGACGCTTACATACATTTTGATAATGTATTCGAGTCAAATCTTGATGTAATGGTTGGCCAATTTCAAACTTCCGATCCGCTAATGAAGCGCGAATTAAGATTGACCTATGAAGATTATATGGTTTATAAAAACAGAGTTGGTTTGTCAAACATCGATCTTGCTTATGATAGAGGCGTATTGTTGGTATATGGAGTTGACCAAACAGGTACGGATATTATGGGAATGGTAACTAATGGAAATGGTAAACCTCATAGTGTTGATCGCAGATTGGACCATGATAATTACAAAAACTTTGGATTACGTGTTAACCAAGGAATCGGAGATTTGCTAACTGTTGGCGGTTACTACTACTTAGGTAAAGAAAATTCTACTGAATTAGACGGAACGAACGAAGTAACATATTTTGGTCCTGATTTTAGTGTTGGATTGGAGAATTTTGAATTAACAGCTCAATATTTAAATAGAACAGATACTAATCCATTATTTGATGATTCATTGAATGATATAAAAACAGACGGTTATATCGTAGAATTGGTTTATTCTCCTGATATGAACAATTCAAAGTATTACCTAACAGGTTTGTATAATTCCATCGATTCTGATATTTATAAATACGAAACTGCTACTTTGAGTTATACGTATCTTTTGTCGAGAAATTTGCGTCTACTAGCTGAATATACACGCGATCTAGTATCTGATAATAACCGATTTATTTTAGGAGTTATAGGAGCTTTTTAGCAGATATTATTTCTAGAACAATGTTAAAAAAAAGAGGGGCGTATTCGCCCATCTTTTTTTGTCATTCCCGATTTAGTCGGGAATCCACAATCACATTTTATTTTAAACAATCCATATTCCTTAATTATTATCAATGATTTTTACTATTATCTTTTAGTAATTTTATAAGTTAAATACGAAGTGACTTTTAGAAATTTATTAATAAAATATTTAATCGGAGTACTTAATGATAGTTGCTATACCAAAAGAGATATTGCCTGATGAGAACAGGGTAGCTGCCATTCCTGCTACTGTTAAGGAACTCGTTAAAAAAGGCATGGAAGTAATTGTTGAAGCCGGTGCCGGAGAAAGATCCTTTTTCTCTGATGATAGTTTTAAAGAAGCCGGTGCAACAATAGAAAAAGATACCAAAGCTTTGTACAAAAAAGCCGATATTGTATTAAAAGTAAACCATCCTGTATATAACGATGCCCTTAAAATGCACGAAGCAGAAATGCTAAAAGATGGCTCGGCATTTGTCTCACTTATTCAAACTACAAGAGAGAAAGAAGCGGTAGAAAAGCTTATTAAAAAGAAGATCACCGCGTTTTCAATGCATCTAATTCCACGTACCACTCTAGCTCAAAAAATGGATGCGCTCAGTTCGCAAAGCAATATTGCCGGATATAAAGCCGTTCTAATTGGCGCTTCTCATCTTGGCAAATACATGCCTCTATTAATGACTGCCGCCGGTACAATTCCGCCCGCCAAAGTGTTAATTCTTGGCGCAGGTGTTGCCGGCTTACAAGCCATTGCCACCGCAAAGCGATTGGGTGCCCAAGTGGAAGCATTTGATGTACGTCCCGTCGTAAAAGAACAAGTGGAAAGTTTAGGTGCAAAATTCGTTGAAGTTGCCACCGATTCCGATGATGGAGTTGGCGAAGGCGGTTATGCCAAAGAGACTTCCGATGAGTATAAGCAAAAACAGCAAGCGTTGATAAAAGAGCATATCGCTAAATCTGATATTGTAATCACGACAGCATTAATTCCGGGTCGTCCTGCTCCGTTGCTTATTCCAAAAGATATGGTGGAAGGAATGAAACCGGGTTCGGTAATCATCGACTTAGCTGCAGAAAATGGCGGAAATTGTGAACTTACCAAAGGTGGTGAAATTGTAAACCACAATGAGGTTCTAATCGATGGAAGATTGAACTTGCCAGGCACAATGCCGATTCATGCAAGTCAATTGTATGCAAAAAATATTACAAGTTTCGTTACCTATATGTGTCCGGAGGGCAAAATCAATCTTGACATGGAAGATGAGATTATTTCCGGTGCAATGTTCACCCACAACGGTGAAATTGTTAATGAAATGACTAAAAAAGCCTTAAAGAATTAAA
>Ga0307992_1002491_pt1 | contig 10472 bp, 5 predicted proteins | sample EllFjometagen133_FD_203162 | JGI IMG/M metagenome (GOLD analysis project Ga0307992, IMG submission 203162) | Marine microbial communities from Ellis Fjord, Antarctic Ocean - #133 | ecosystem: Environmental > Aquatic > Marine > Unclassified | place: Southern Ocean | collected 2014-10-08
CACCATAAAAAACGGAAGGCATTACTAATATTAGAATTTATAAAATTTAGTTAAATTAGGTAAAAACGGCCGCAAAATTATTTGCGGCTTTGTTGCAATTATAGAACAAGAATAGCGTGGAGCGGAAAAATACAGTAATAAGTGATAAGTAATAAGTGAAGAAAAATATAGCATAATGGAGTAAGGGATATTAGTTATCCAGTTACCCGGTTAATCAGTTTACCAGAAAATTCAGTGATGAGTAACTTGTAATAAGTAACCTGCTGAATTAATAGGAGAATTGGTCAATTGGTGAATCGGTGAATTGATTAATCAGTCAATCAGAAAATTATTATACAATTGAATCGGCGGAGGTTATAGATAATGGTAAAAGTAGAAATTAAGAAGCAAAAAGATAATGAAATAAAACTTAATATTGAAATGGATAAGGTAAAAGTAAATAGTAGTTTAGATAAAGTATATAATGATACATCTTATCAAGTAAAAATACCAGGATTCCGAAAAGGTAGGATTCCTAAAAATATTTTGAACTTGCATTTAGGGAAAGAATATTTTTACGATAAAACTGCTGAAAAATTAATTCCCGAATGTTATCTTGAAGCTATAAACAAAAATAATATCTACCCAATAAATCAACCTGAAATTAAGGTAATACAAATAGAGGAAGATAAACCGTTAATCTTTGAGGCAACGGTTCAAATAAAGCCGGAAGTAAAACTAGGTTCTTTTGATAAAATTACTATTCAAAAAGAAGATGTAAAAGTTGAAAGTACTGATGTAAATAATGAAATAAAAAGAATTCAAGAAAATCTGGCTAAATTAAAAGTTGTTAAAGATCGTAAAGCAAAGAAAGGCGACCTTTTGGTAATAAATTCAGAAGGATATATTGAGGGAAAAGAAATAGAAGGAAGTAAGGTTGAAAAACAAAATATTCAGTTAGGGGGAGATATACCACCTGAATTTAATAATAAACTTATCGGTTGCTCGGCAGGAGAGGAAAAAGAGATAAAGATTTTAATTCCCAAGGATGTTAAGGATAATAAAATTGCCGGAAAAGAAATTACATATAAAGTTAAAGTTATTGAAGTAAAAGAAAAAGAGTTGCCTGAATTAAATGATGATTTTCTTAAAGTAGTAGGCGATTATAAAACTTTAGATGATTTTAAAAAAGATATTAGGGACAAATTAAAAAAACAAATAGAAATGATTAATAAAAATAATTATGAACATAAGTTATTAGAAAAAGTAACGGAAGTTTGTGAAGTAAAAGTACCAAAAGTATTAATTGAGAGAGAAGCTGGATATATGATTAAATCTTTGGAAGATGATTTAAAATCTAAAGATTTATCTTTAAAAGATTATTATAAGAGCATTAAGACTGATGAAGAAAAAGTGAAAAAAGAATACGAAATTGTTGCTGAAAAAAGAATAAAACAAGAATTAGTTTTAGATAAAATTAGTCAGGTTGAGAATCTTAAAGTTACCGAAAAAGAAGTTAAAGATAAAATTGAAGTTCTTGCCAAGGAAATGAAACAAGATGCTTTAAAAGTGGAGGCTACTTTCAAAAAAAATAACAATTTAGACGGTCTAAAAGAAAGTATAAAAAGAGAAAAAGTAATTAATTTTTTAAATACACAAATAAAAAAATAAATTCTAAAAAGGAGGTCAAATCAAAATGACTTTAGTTCCTATTGTAGTAGAACAAACTCCTCGAGGGGAGAGATCTTATGATATTTATTCTCGCTTACTTAAAGATAGAATAATATTTTTGGGAACACAAATAGATGATCCAACAGCTAATACGATAATTGCTCAATTGCTATTTTTAGAAGCAAATGATCCCGATAAAGATATATATATTTATATTAATAGCCCTGGTGGTTCTGTAAGTTCTACCATTGCCATATACGATACCATTCAATATGTAAAACCAGATGTTTCCACCATATGTATGGGAATGGCTGCCAGTGGTGCGGCTTTAATTTTAGCGTCAGGTGCAAAAGGGAAAAGATTTGCATTGCCTAATTCAAGGATTATGGTACATCAACCTTTAGGAGGATCGCAGGGTCAGGTTACAGATATAGAGATACAGACTCGAGAGTTGAAAAGGATTAAAGATACCTTAAATGAAATATTAACTCATCATACCGGGCAAAAATTAGAAAAAGTAAAGAAGGATACTGAAAGAGATTTCTATATGACTGCCCAAGAATCTAAGGAATACGGATTGGTTGATGAAGTAATTAAAAGCAGAGAAGAAGCGGTAAAGAAATAGTATTGAGTATCGTTCATTAGTTATCTAGTTACCCTGTTTGCCAGTTAACCAGTTAAACAACAAGGGATGCAATGTGTATCATGTAATAATTAACGTGTGATAAGCAGGGGTTTTTATAATTTATGAAATTTAAGCTCATTACTTATTACTTGTTACTATATTTTATACGCTCTACGCTATAATAGAAAGAGGTGAAAGATAATGAAATGTTCGTTTTGTGGTAAAAGTCAAGATGAAGTATATAAAATAGTTGCCGGTCCTGGTGTCTGTATATGCGATGAATGCATCAAGGTATGCAATGAGATTATATTAGATAGAAGGAAGAAAGAAGACAGGCCATTCGATTTAGAAAATGTTCCTTATCCTAAAGAAATTAAAAATTTTTTAGATGAATATGTAGTAGGACAAGATAAGGCAAAAAAAATACTTTCAGTTGCCGTATATAACCATTACAAAAGAATCGAAAGCAATAATAATGATAGATTAAACAAAAAAGATAAAAAGACAGATAAAAAAAAGGAAGAAATAGAATTAGAAAAAAGCAATATTTTGTTAATAGGTCCTACCGGGTGCGGAAAGACCTTGTTAGCCAGGACTTTAGCTAAAAAACTAAATGTACCATTTGTTATTGCTGATGCTACAACTTTAACTGAAGCGGGATATGTAGGTGATGATGTAGAAAATATTCTATTAAATTTACTGAGAGTAGCTGGTAACGATATAAATTTAGCTCAAAAAGGAATAATCTATATAGACGAGATTGATAAAATAGCTCGTAAATCAGAAAACCCATCTATAACCAGAGATGTATCAGGAGAAGGAGTACAGCAAGCTCTTTTAAAAATTATAGAAGGTACTGTTGCAAGCGTACCACCATACGGAGGGAGAAAGCATCCGCAGGAAAAAAATATTCAGATAGATACCAGGGAAATATTATTTATTTGTGGGGGAACTTTTGAAGGTCTGGAAAGTATAATAAATTATCGAATGGGTAAAAATAATATAGGTTTTAAAGCAGATATAAAAAGTAAGAATAGTAAAGAAAGAAATTACAAGTTGGTAGAAAATGTTTTGCCGGAAGATTTAATAAAGTATGGCTTAATTCCAGAATTGGTTGGGAGATTACATATAGTTTCTACCTTAAAAACTTTGGATAAATATGCATTATTAAAAATATTAACCCAGCCAAAAAATGCCATAGTAAAACAATATAAAAAGATATTTGAATTGGAAGGTGTGAAACTTAAACTTACTTCTGAAGCTTTGGAGGCTATTGTAGAAGAAAGTATAAAACGAAGAATAGGGGCAAGGGGATTACGTTCAATTATGGAAGATTCAATATTAGATATAATGTACCGAATACCTTCAGAAAAAAATATTGAAGAATGTACTATCACCAAAGAAGTTGTGAAAAAGAAACAGATGCCCGAAATAAAAAGATATAGAGAAGGTTTAAGAAAGGAAACAGCGTAAAAAAAGGAGAGATTAAATATTTTATATGAATAATAAAAATGTAAAAAGTTTAGATAAAAATATATTATCTTTGTTGCCGTTAAGAGAATTAGTTGTTTTTCCCAATATGATTATTCCTCTTTTTGTCGGCAGAGAACAATCCATTAATGCTTTAGAAGCAGCAATAAATTCAAAAAGCCTGGTATTTATTGCTGCTCAGAGAGACCCGGAAATAGAAAAACCAAAAGTTGAAGAAGTATATTCTATCGGAACAATTGCCAAGATAGTACAAATTTATAAACTACCGGATGATACCATAAAAATATTAGTGGAAGGAATCAGTAGGGCAAAAATCAAAAAGGTAGAAGGATTTAATAATTTTCTTAAAGTACAAGTAGAAAAAATAAAAGTTAAAAATGGTAAAAATCTAAAAATAGAAGCATTAATGAGGTTAGCAGTCAATAGATTCGAAAAATATATAAAATTAAACAACAAATTACCTTCTGAAATTATGATGTCAATAAAGAATGTTGAAAAACCAGATAAATTAGCCGATATAATTGCTTCAAATCTAATTTTGAAGGTAAGAGAAAAACAAAATTTGTTGGAAATAATTAACCCCTTGGAAAGACTGGAGAAATTAATTGTTATATTAAAAAAAGAGGTAAGTATTTTAGAATTAGAAAAAAAGATACAAGAAAGAGTAGAGGTAAATTTAGAAAATTACCAAAAGGATTATTATCTAAAAGAGCAATTAAAAGAAATAAAAAAAGAATTAGGAGATAATGAAGAAAATATTTCCGAAGTTGATGAATTAAAAGAGAAAATATTGTCTCTAAAACTTATAAAAGAAGTGGAAGAGAAGTGTATAAAAGAAGCAAATCGTTTAGAAAAAATACCTTTTTTGTCTGCCGAAAGTGGAGTAATAATAAATTATTTAGAATGGATTATATCCCTTCCCTGGAACAAAAAAACTAAAGAGAAATTAGATATAAAATTAGCAAAAAATATTTTAGATGAGGACCATTATGGTTTATTGGATATTAAAGAAAGAATCTTAGAATACTTAGCAGTTAAAAAAATGAGTAATAAACATATAGGAACAATCATTTGTTTAATAGGACCTCCGGGAGTAGGTAAGACATCATTAGCAAACTCAATAGCCCGGGCAATGGGTAGAAAATTTGTAAGAGCTTCTCTGGGAGGCGTGCGGGATGAAGCAGAGATACGCGGACACAGAAAAACTTATATAGGTTCTATGCCAGGGAGAATCATTCAAGGAATAGTTAATGCAAAATTCAAGAATCCTGTTTTCTTGTTGGATGAAATTGATAAAATGAGTGTAGATTTTAGAGGTGATCCTTCCTCTGCTCTTTTAGAAGTATTGGACCCTGAGCAAAACAGCACCTTTAGAGACCATTATTTAGAAGTCCCTTTTGACCTTTCTGAAATAATGTTTATTACTACGGCTAATAATGAAGAGGAAATACCATATTCCTTAAAAGACAGGATGGAGATAATTAATATTCCTGGTTATACTGAGTATGAAAAATTAAAAATTGCCCGCTTGTTTTTATTACCAAAACAACAAGATAATCATGGCTTTAAAAAAGATGATATAGAAATATCAGAAAAGGCCATGAAAAAAATAATCAAGGAATATACTCATGAAGCAGGAGTAAGGGGATTAGAAAAAGAAATATCTTCTATATGTAGAAAGGTTGCTTTAAATGTAGTTTATTCTAAAAAGAAGAAGAATAAGAAAGTTAGAATTACACTGAAAAACTTAGAAAATTATCTGGGAATACCCAAATACAAAATTGACAAAATTGAAAAAGAAGATGCTGTTGGTTTGGCAACAGGTTTGGCCTGGACTGAAATCGGTGGAGAAGTATTATTAGTGGAAACTATAGTAATGCCCGGAAAAGGTAAGTTAACTCTTACCGGACAACTGGGAGATGTTATGCAAGAATCTGGAAAAGCTGCTTTAACTTACGCTCGGTCTCGAGCAGCCAAGCTTAAAATAAATAATAAGTTTTACGAAAATTGTGATATTCATGTTCATATCCCGGAAGGAGCGATACCTAAAGATGGTCCATCGGCTGGGATTACTATGGCTACTTCTTTAATTTCTTCGCTTACCGATATCCCTATTCGAAAAGATGTAGCTATGACTGGAGAAATTACCTTAAGGGGAAGAGTTTTACCGGTAGGAGGTTTAAAGGAAAAAATACTTGCCGCTTATCAATCCGGTATTAAAACTATTATAATTCCACAAGATAATGTTAAGAATTTGGAAGATTTACCTAATGATATTAAAAAAAGATTAAAATTTATTATGGTAAAAAATATAGATGAAGTTTTAAAAAATGCTCTTATCAGAAGTCCGTTTTAAATTAGTCGTTAGTGAATAGTCGTTAGTCGTTAGTTTTAAATACAAGATGCAAGACAAAACTATTAAATAGTATAATTCTAATAATTTATTAACCAATTAAATTAGTCGTTAGTGAATAGTAGTTAGTTTTAAATACAAGATGCAAGTGTTTACAATTGGGGAATCGGGGAATTGGTGGATTAGCACTTTTTTTGACAAATAATCTATAACTATAGTAATATATAAAAAATAAATACAATAAAAACTAAGAAGGGAAAAGTAGAATTAAATTATATCTGATTTTATTCGAAGGTCATCCCGAAGCTGTTAATCTGAATGAAAAAAGTAGGGTTAACCGATAGTTACGTTATAACTGAAACATTAAGAGCCTGTTTAATATAGTTATTATAGAAATGTTTTAGACAGGAATTAAGGTGGTAACGCGGATAGACTCCTTTCGTCCTTTTGAAAAACGAAAGGAGTTTTTTGTTTTTAAACTCAAGGAGGAAAAGATAATGAAAAAAATAGATACTGAAATAGCGTCAGTATACGATCCAAAAAAAGTTGAGGAAAAATGGTATAAATTTTGGTTAGAAAAAGATTATTTTAAAGCAGAGTCTAATCATAATAAAGAAAATAATTTTTCTATCGTTATACCTCCACCCAATGTCACAGGGTCATTGCATATTGGTCATGCTTTAAATAATACTTTACAGGATATTTTAATTAGATGGAAAAAAATGGAAGGCTACAATACCCTTTGGCTACCGGGGACTGATCATGCCGGAATTGCTACTCAAAATGTAGTAGAAAGGGAAATTAGCAAAGAAGGGAAAAGTAGACACGATTTAGGAAGAGAAAAATTTGTAGAAAGAGTATGGAAATGGAAAGAAAAATATGGAAATAACATAATAAATCAACTAAAAAAATTAGGATTTTCTTGTGATTGGTCAAGATTAAGATTCACCTTAGATGAAGGCCTGTCCAAAGCTGTTAGAAAAGTGTTTGTACAATTATATAAAGAAGGCCTAATATACCGGGAAAATTATGTAATAAATTGGTGCCCAAGATGTCAGACTGCTTTGGCTGATATTGAAGTGGAATCGGTTGAAGAAGATGCAAATCTGTATTACATAAATTATCCTATAAAAGATTCTAAAGGAGAGTCCATAACTGTTGCTACTACCCGTCCGGAAACTATGCTTGGCGATACTGCAGTAGCTGTTCATCCCGAGGATAAAAGATATAAAAAATTTATCGGTAAAACAGCCATATTGCCTCTGATGGATAGAGAAATACCGATAGTGGCTGATAGTTATGTTGACCCTGAATTTGGAACCGGTGCAGTAAAGATAACTCCTGCTCATGATTTAAATGATTTTGAATTAGGAAAACGTCATAAACTTGACATGATTAATTTATTAAATAACGACGGTACTATGAATGAGAAAGCAGGAAAATTTAAAAATTTAACTGTATCTAAATGTAGAGAAAAAGTTTTGAATGAATTAAGAAAAAAGGGATTCTTAAATAAGATTGAAGAATATAAACATTCTATCGGTCATTGCTATAGATGTGGAACTATTATTGAACCATATCTTTCGAAACAATGGTTTGTTAAGATGAAAGAAATTGCTGAACCTGCTATTTCTGCCGTAGAGGCGGGTAAAATTGAATTTATTCCTTCTCGCTGGGACAAAGTTTATTATGACTGGATGAGAAATATTAAAGATTGGTGTATCTCACGTCAGTTATGGTGGGGACATCGCATACCGGTCTGGTATTGTCAGGATTGTGGAGAAATAATCGTAGAATTAGAAGATCCTACAATTTGTAAAAAATGTGGAAGTCATAATCTCCTGCAAGACCCGGACGTTTTGGATACTTGGTTTAGCTCTGCTTTGTGGCCTTTTTCTACCTTGGGCTGGCCGGAAAAAACGAAAGATTTAGAATCTTTCTATCCGACTTCAGTATTAGTTACCGGTTTTGATATTATTTTCTTTTGGGTAGCTCGAATGATAATGATGGGTTTGAAGTTTCGGGGCGAAGTTCCATTTAGGCAAATCTACATAAACCCACTAATTAGAGATGCAAAAGGTAAAAAAATGAGTAAATCCAGTGGGACCGCTATTGATCCCCTAACGATAATTGATGAATATGGTGCTGATACTCTTCGTATTACCCTAGCCGCTTTAACTATCCAGGGAAATTATATCTGCCTTTCAGAGGAGAGAATTAAAGGATTTAGAAATTTCACTAATAAAATATGGAATGTTTCTAGATTTTCTATAATGAATCTGAATGATTTTGATATTGATAAAATAGAAAAAGATAAATTAAAGATGACCTTGGTTGATGAATGGATAATAAGCAAGTTAAATAAGACCATAAAAAGTTCCACTGAATGTCTTAATGAGTATAAATATGGGGAAACTGCTAAAATTATTTATGAATTTGTCTGGAATGAGTTTTGTGATTGGTATGTAGAATTCATTAAACCAATATTATATCAAGAAGAGGATGTAATAGAAAAAGAAACTTCTCAATATATTCTGTGGTTTGTTTTAGAAAATACCTTAAGGCTTTTACATCCCTTTATGCCTTTTATAACTGAAGAAATATGGCAAAAGTTGCCTCACAAAGGGGAAAGTATTATGGTTTCACCCTGGCCGCAATACAAAGAAGAATATGAAAATAGGGATGCAGAAAATAAGATGGAAAAAATAATGAGTATTATTAAAGCTATTCGAAATATTAAGTCAGATATGAATATTCCCTATAATAAAAAAATTGATTTATATTTAAATATTTACGAACAAGATAAATTAAAATTAATAGAAGAAAATATAGATTATATCAAGACCATGATTAAAACAAAATCATTAGAAGTAGGAAAGGGGATTAAAAAACCAGAACATTCGGCTACAGCTGTTTTAGAAGGGGTCGAAATATTTATTCCACTAAAAGGTATAATAAATATTTCAGAGGAGATAGCTCGTTTAGAGAAAAAATTAAATAAAATCAATAATGAGCTTAGTGTAATTTTCAAAAAAATAAATAATGAAGATTTCCTGTCTAGAGCCCCGGAAGATATTGTTAAGAAAGAAAGAAATAAAGCAGATGATTTAAGAGACATCAAAGAAAGATTGGAAAATAATCTAAAAAGTTTTAAATAAATAGTCGTTAGTCGTTAGCGAATAGTATCTAGTCAAGAAAAAAATCAGAATAAAAAAACAAAAATGTCATTTCAAGCGAAGCAATCTCGTAAGATGTAAAAAGTAATTTAATAGATTAATAAAAAAATAGTAGAAATTGAATTTTTTCGTTAACAAATATAATTGGTAGATTGGGTAATTGGTAGATTGGTAGATTTATAGAGAGGTAAAATGATAACTTACACTGAAGCGTTGGATTATATTTACGATTTAACTAAATATGGCACGAAGTTAGGACTCGAAAATATAAAATATCTATCCTTCCTTTTAGGTGATCCCCATAAAAAATTAAAAATAATTCATGTTGCCGGAACAAATGGAAAGGGGTCAACAGCCTCCTTAATTAGTTCAATCTTACAATCTAATGGTTACAGAGTTGGACTCTATACTTCTCCTCACTTAGTTGATTTTACCGAAAGAATTAAAATTAACAATAAGCAAATAGATAGAAAAAAAGTAAGTGAGCTATTAGAAAGAGTTAAACCTTACATAGAAAAAGTTGCTAATACGCCTTCTTACGGCCACCCTACCTTCTTTGAAGTTGTAACTTCTCTGGCTTTTCTCTATTTTTTTGAAGAACAGGTAGACTTTTTAGTTTTAGAGGTAGGGTTAGGCGGAAGATTAGATGCTACAAATATTTGCGAACCCTTAGTTTCTGTCATTACCCATATCGATTATGACCATATGGATAAATTAGGAAACAGTTTAGAAGAAATTGCCAGTGAAAAGGGAGGAATTATTAAATCGGACGGAATTGTAATATCTTCTAAGCAATACGATAAAGCTTATAAGGAGATTAAAAAAATAGCCAATGAGAGAAATTCCCTTATTTATAGCACAGGAAAAGAAATAAATTATAAAATAGTAAAATCTAATATCAAGGGCGTAATATTTAATTTGAAAGGAATCTATCGTAATTATAAAAATCTTCATACTTCCTTGTTAGGCAGACATCAAGCAGACAATGCCTCTACAGCTATTACCACAATAGAAGCTCTTAAAATCAAAGGAATAAATATTTCTGAAAAATCAATAAGAGATGGCTTGGAGAAAGTTAAATGGACTGGGAGATTAGAAATTATCCAGAATAACCCTACATTGATATTGGACGGGGCACACAATCCCAATGGAGTAAAGATAGCGAGACAAGCCCTGG
>Ga0307992_1002492_pt1 | contig 10469 bp, 6 predicted proteins | sample EllFjometagen133_FD_203162 | JGI IMG/M metagenome (GOLD analysis project Ga0307992, IMG submission 203162) | Marine microbial communities from Ellis Fjord, Antarctic Ocean - #133 | ecosystem: Environmental > Aquatic > Marine > Unclassified | place: Southern Ocean | collected 2014-10-08
GATTATTAACTTTCAAAAAAAATTGGTTTTGCTGAAAGTCCTGTCCCAAATATGCAACCTTTCGGGAATCAGGACTCACCTTCAAGGTTCTATGAAATATATCTGGTGTTGTATCGTTTACAACGCAGATAATTCTTTCCTTAGAATTACGCACATATTCCCTAGTTTGCTTTGCCTTGTAGGCATTTATTGCCTTTTGCTTCTCTGAAATAGGTTTTTCTGAACAACCGTAAAATAATAATAAGAATATTAAAAAACTAATAAAAAACTTTTTATTCATAAACTCTCCTAATATAATTTTTTCATACTCATTTAGTTACCCCACCCTTAAGGATCAATTATTACCGGTGACGGAATATATACTGGTTTATATTAATTATTGTTGATGATAGATTATAAATTCTGTTTATATGTAGAAATTGGCGCATATTACTCTCTATTACTTCTTTAGTCGGTTGAGACCTAGTCTTAACCAAAGTTTTATATTTTCATCTCTTTCTCCAATTCTAAGGACTTTTTTCTGGAGGGGTACGAAGATAAAAAATGGCATCCGGACCGATTCTGCTTTCCATCATCACCTCCATTTTCTTTGTCGAGGCTACACATTTTTGATTACCTTGTTGTTCACATAGTTCTCTTGCTTTTTGATAGTATTTTTTAGCATTTATATAATCTCTTAAACCCCCATAAGCAGTGCCAAGCGCAAGATAAACAGCTATATTATTGTTAACATTATCAGGCTTCATCTGATAAGCTTTTTTCGAATAAGTTAGTGCTTTTTGGTAATCCTCTAATCTTATATAGATACTTGCGATATAAGTATAGGCTTCTATATATTGATGATCTATCTCAATCACTTTTTTAAAATAACTTATCGCTTTTTCGTAATCTCCTATTTTTTCATAAACAATACCAAGATTATTATAAGCTTCTACAAAATTAGGGTCTATTTTGATGGCTTTTTGATAATAAGTAATTGCTCTATTGTAATCTTTATTATCAAAAAAGTTACTTCCTTTTAATAAGTATTCTTTTGCTTTAGCATCGTCACTTTTCTCTTCTTTACTGTCGAGTTTTTTAGCCTTTTTTAGCATCATTTCGATATTTTCTACAGCAGTGATGCCTTGTTTATTTCCTTGTTTTTGAAATAAAGTTTTTGCTTTTTCTGTAGATTCTTTAGCTTTTTGATAATCACCTAATTTCATATATGTAAAAGCAAGATTATTGTAGGCTTCAGCATAATTAGGGTCTATTTGAATGGCTTTTTCCAGATAATGTGCTGCCTTTTGAAAATTACCGAATTTTGTATAAACAAAACCAAAATTATAGTAGGCACCAGCAAAACTAGGGTCTATTTGGATAGCTTTTTCCAGGATAGTAATTGCTTGTTGGTAATCACCAAAATAAATATATGCACTACCTAAATTACTATAAGCTTCTACAAAATCGGGCTTTAGTTGGATAGCTTTTTCTAGAGCACTGATTGCTTTTGAGTAATTACCTAGTTTTCTGTAAGCAATACCAAGATTATTATAGACCTCGGCACTATCGAGTCCTAGCTGAAGAGTTTTTTCCAGGTAGGTTATTGCTTTTGGATAGCTCCCCTTAGCAAAAAATTCATTTCCTTTTAAAAAATATGTTTTCACCTTATCAGATTTTTTTGTTGAATCTATATTGATTTTCTCAATGATTTTATTTTCTATTGTTGCTTTTAGCCAAGAATTAGTAGGCTCAGCAAATACTAAATTTATAAATAATAAAAAAATTCCAAAAATTAATGTTATTTTTATAGTAGGTATGATTTTTCTTTTATTATCCATTTTTTCTCCTTTTGCCAATCCGGACACATTCCAGTTAAATTTGCCTTGCCAGGTTTACCCTACAGAAATGGTCATGTTAAAATTAATAAAACTATTACTAAAATTATTGATATAACCTCTAAAAAAATTATACTTCTCGTAACTTCCTCCTTTTCCTTTTTTGCTCTTTTGTATCATATCTCCCCTTAAGGATTAATTATTACTGGAGGCGGTATATATACCGGTGACTCATAAATGTGCATAGGTGGAACATATATCTGTGGCGGTGTCAATCTTATATTATCGAGAGAATAATCTCTTATAGTAGGCATCAAGGGTGGACTATATATTGGTGACGGTGGTTGCATCCTCAGTTGTATATTATCGAGAGAATAATCTCTTATAATCGGTATCTCAAAAGATGGATTATACATTGGTCCAACTCCTAACATTTGTTGTTGAGTAAACATTTTTTCCATTAATGTCGGTGGTTGCGTCCTCAATGTTATATCCCTAATTGGTTGAGATCTGATCTCAACCGTTTCCTCTGCAGACGTCCTATTTAGGTACACCCTACAGATAACCCAATGTTTTCAATACTAAAACAAAAATACACAAATCTCGCCTTTTTTGGTTGAGATCTGATCTCAATCTTTTTTTTCGCCACCCCGGGGGTGTACGCTTTTGGTTGAAGTTAATTCTCAACCAATTCTTTAATCTTGTTGAGGTATATTTCTGCTGTTTTAACCATATTGAGATTCCCTCTGAATTCAAATAACTCTTTTGCTTTCTGGAATGCTTCTCTAGCTTCACCATATTGACCTAAAGAAAAATGAGTTAAGCCAAGCGCATAATAAGGTTCAGGAAAAACCAGATTTATTTCAATACTTCTTTGTAAATAAGGTATAGCCTGTTGGAACTGTCCTAAATAAAAATAGTTTATGCCTACCCCAGCATAAGCAGCTCCATCACTAGAGTTTATTTGAATAGCTTTTTTATTGTATTCCATTGATTTCTCATATTGCTTTAAAAAATTATAAATACCTCCTAAAACAGCATAACCATCTGACCTGTCAGGATTCATTTGAATAGCCTTTTTCAATTCTGCTATTGCTTCTTGATATTGACCCATAAAAAAATATACATGCCCAAGACCAACGTAAGCCATGGCATAATTAGAATCTATTTGAATAGTTTTTTCAAATTCTGCTATTGCTTTTTGAGGCTGTTTTAATAAATTATAAGACATACCTAAGCCATATAAATATTCAGCATTGTTAGGTTCTATTTGACTAGCTTTTTGAATAAAAAATACTACCTGTTGGTAATCACCTAAATAACTATATATTGCGCTAAGTTTGCTATAAGCATAAGCACACTGAGGATTAGCTTGAATAGCTTCTTGAAATTCTGTTATTGCTTGTTGGGTGTTACCATTGATAATATGGTTTTCTGCTTTGAAAAGACGAATCGCATAATTTTTGCTTATTACACCCCCCTCTACATCTTTAAGCATATCTAAAATTTCATTAACACCAGGCTCAAGCTTATATATTTTTAAAGCCTTGTTGAATTGCTCCTTCGCTTCATTAAATTTTCCTTGAGAAGCATACTCTACTCCTTTTTTATAAAAAGTAAGAGGGGTTTCTTCTTCGGTTAAAAGGGAAAAAATCTTATCTTTATCACTATTCTTAGTTTTTTTAAGTTGAGAGTTGGTAATATTAAGTTTACTTTGTTTTTCTTTATAAGCATTTATGGCTTTTTGTTTCTCTGAAATTGGTTTTTCTGAACAACCATAAAATAATAAAAATAACATTAAATAACTTACTAAAAACTTTTTATTCATAAACCCTCTTTAAATATTTTTACTTTCCAACGATGCCCCATTCTGGTTTGGTTTATTTTTTCTTCCATCTCTATCACCTCTCTAGCGGTTTAGGCGAATCCTAAACCGCCCTTTCATTATTTCTTTCATTTCTATTACCTCTTTATTCAGTTGAGATTAATTCTCAATCTGTTTTGAGCTTATAGAAACTAACTCCTCTTCTACTAAATAAATATTATTATCACGCAGCATTATCAAATAATGGAATGATCCATCTTCGTTAAAAAGAGTTTTTCGTTCATCTACCAAAAGATTTCGATAATATTTACCTGGCACTCCATCTACAACTACAGACCACCTACCTTCATCACTTACTATATAAGCAAAATGTTTACTATCAGGGCTGAAACAAAATTTAGCTGCTCCACCTTCACTTATTGGGTATTCTTTTCCATCAACAACTGCTAATAATTTATCATCATACCCCACTGCTAAATATCCAAAGCGCTGGCTATTAGGACTAAATGCAATATCTTGACTAATCCTTTTGTATCTTTTCTGTTCAACTTCATCTAATACCATGAATTGATTTACTCCAGTACTTACGCCATAAGCAAAATGTTGACTGTTAGAACTAAAGACAAAAGTTTTATCTAATAGACTACTTACTGAACGCCCATTTTCATCAACAAAAAGCTTAGCTGGATAATGTTTAAGCTCTTTTCCGTCTAAAACTACAAAAGCATTTTCTCCTTGAGAAGCCACATATGCCAACCGTTTTCCATTAGGGCTGAAAAGAATAGGACTTGCTTTTTCATACTTTTTTTGTTCAAGACCATCTATAACTAGAAATTGTTTATTATCTTTTTGTACACTATAAACAAAACGTTCACCGTCCTGACTAAACATCAAACTAGAATCTCCAATAAAATCGTACTGCTTTTGCTCAACTCCATTAAATACCACTTTTCTAGGTAAATTCTCTCCTTCCTTATTTCCTACCGTATAAGCTATATGATTATTCGCCACCACAACATCTCCTATCCCCGGATAAACTTTTTGGGGGATACCATCTATTACAATAAAATATTTACCTTCTGTCTTAATACCTGTTCCATATATTAAATGCTGACTATCAGAAGTAAATTTAAGGCTTTCCCCTAAAATCCCATCAAAAAAAGGATATTTTTTCATACCATTTAAAATAACAGAAAAATCATCTTTATTTATTACTGCATAAGCTAACTGTTTACTATCAGGGCTAAAAAATGGTGGCTTCGCTAATCCATCATAGTCTTCGCCAATTTTATTGTTGTCTAAAATTATATTTATTTTTTCTTTACCCTCTACTTTTTTAGTAATAACATAAGCTATACGCTGACTATCAGGGCTAAATACGGTAAACCTTGGGTCTACCCCATAAACACTATCATATCTTTCACTATTAACTTTAATAAAAACATTATTGTTTGGTAAAGCCTTATGGCCTATGTATGTTATCTTTCTCCCATTAGGACTAACTGTAATACTTTTTTGGAATGTATCTCGTTTAGTATCATCTGCTACACAAATAAGACTTTCTTTAGAATTGCGTACATATTGCCTATTTTGCTTCTCCTTGTAAGCATTTATTGCTTTCTGTTTTTCTGAAATCGGTTTTTCTGAGCAACCATAAAATAATAATAAAAGTATTAAAAAACTAATAAAAAACTTTTTGTTCATTTATCCTCCTCAAATTAATAGTTAGGCACCGGTGGTACATATACTGGTGATGGATTATACACCGGCGGTGGATTAATATGTATAGGTTGTACATCAATATTTATTGGTATCTGTGGCTGAAATGGATCTCTATAATTATCAAAAGAATGACTGTTTATCATGGGCGATGCAGTATATACCGGCACCTCAAAATTTGGTATATTAGTATTTGGTTGAGATCAGATCTCAACCGCTTTTCTTGGGTTACTTCTTCCATTTCTATTACCTTTTATTCAATTAAAATTAATCTTCAACCAATTCTTTGATCTTATCAAGGTATTCTTCTATCTCATAAGCTTTTTCATAATTACCTAATTGACGATAAGCATACGCTAAAATCCTGTAAATTTCTCTATCCACCTCTACCTGCAAAGCTTCTTCAAGATAAGAAATAGCTTGTTGGTATTGCCCTAATGCAACATAAGATCCACCTATTATTCCATAGACTTTAGCTGGATTATAACCAATCGTCTCGGAAGAACCAGAGATACAAAATAGAGGGTCGTCGGGAACCTCAAATCCCTTAGGAGCTACCTCTAACATCTTTTTTGCAAAGAAAATTGCTTGCTCGTATTGCTTTGTTGAAAAATAATAAGAGGTTAAAATCGTCAGTGCAACAAAATCATTTTTATTAAACTCCCAGGCCTTTAAGTAGTACTGGATCGCTTTTTCTTTTTGCAGCAAACCCCAATAAATACTCCCCAAACCAAGATACATTAAACTTGTCAAGGAAGAATCAGGATTAAGCTCCAGCGTTTTTTCAAGATAAGGTATGGCTTCCTGAGGCGTTCCTAAAAACTCGTAAAGGTGAACCAGCATAAAAGTTGGTGCAGGATTTTCAGGTATTGCTTGAAAACATTTCAATGCATAGGTTAAAGCTTTTTCAGGCTCCTGTAAAAAAAGGTAAATTTGACTTAGTTCAAAATGTGTACCTACATAGTCAGGGTCTATCTCTAAAGCCTTCTGAGAATACAGAAGAGCTTGTTGTGGTCGTTTTATGGAAACTAGAAACGAGCTAAATGCACTATAAGGAATAACTGAATCAGTGTTTAAGCCAATAGCTTTTTCAAAATAAGTAATTGCCTGTTGAACTTGATCCATCTTGTCACCATATATTTTCCCAAGATAAAAATAAGCTTCAATAAAATTAGGGTCAATCTCTAGAGCCTTATTAAGATAACCTATACCTTTTTCAGGATAACCGAAATGACTGTAAGCATATCCTAATGAACTGTAGGCCAAGGGAGATTCTGGATTTATTCCAATAGCAACAATTAATTCTTCAATTCCCTCTTTATTTTGAAAGTCAAAGGCATGATTCATTGCTTTGAAATAATGCACAGCATAGTCTCTAGTTATTAAGCCTTCATCCAACTGAGCAACAATATCTAGAAACTGTTGGGCAGAATACTTAAACTTAGAATTAGCAAACTGATTCTTTGCTTCCTGAAAATTACCGTCCGAAGCATACTTTACGCCTTTTTTAATAAATGGAGTAAGCAATTGTACCGAATTAAAGGTAATATCAAAAAGCTGTTCGTAGAAAACATTGGTAGAAGCAATCTCTCTAGCTTCCTTGAGTAACCCTCTCGGCTCTAGCTCCGTTAGCACTATTCCACCATACGAAGATTCAATCAACCTTTCCCCATCAATACTTTCAATTTCGTCTAAATAGTGGCTTATAGATATGCCGGCAATATCTATTTCTATACACTCATCAGTTTTTCCAATTATTTCAGCATCAATGGTCTTTCCGTTTCTCAATTTAATGATTTCAGAATAGGCAGGTAAAGAAAAAGATACAAGTGAAAGAATAATAAAAAGTTTTTTCATCGTATTATTTTTTACCCTGTTTTTTGATAATTGTTTTGTCATTCTCTTCTCCATTTTTTTTGCTATACCCCTTTATTTTCCGTACACTAAGGTATCACTGGTGTCGGCGGTATATATACCGGCGGTTCATAAATATGCATAGGTTGTACATCAACATCTATAGGAGACATATAATGTCTGGGAGTAATTGGTTGTATGGTTGGTGATGTATAATCGTAAAGCTTATATCCAAAGCCAGGTGGAGGCGTAGACATATATCTTGGGTCAAATGTTGTTATATGTGAGGGAATAAAATTAGGGCGAAAAAGACCAGGCGGTGGAGTGGACATGTCTGGTAATTTTATTGATGACATAGAAAAATCTATCTTAAGCTGATTTGGGAACAAAAGATGATTAGTATTAATATTCCCAGTTAGTGCTTCTCTAGTTATCTTGACATCGTCCAAAGCTGTTATTGCTCCGGAATAATAATGAGCCTGCTGACTTAATAATACTCCTGGGCCTAAACTACCTATACCTAAAAAAGGATTTGCCCCAATATTACCTAAATTCGATAGCGCATCAAACTGTTCGGCAATGGAAGATTCAGAGGTAAGATTTTGAGTTGGTTTAACTAAATTATGCACATTAATTGCAAATCCAATGGCAGCGTCATGCCAACTAAATCCTCTAGCTACGCCTGGAATGCTTGTAAAATGTTTAACTATTGCTCCGTGTAAAACTGAGTTCGCTACCGTATCTAATTGCCTAGATACTTCACCTACATTATAGCTCATGACGGGATCAATCACAGTCCTATAATACTCCTTGTCAAGATAAGTGCTAGGATGTGCCCACATATTATTCCAGCTCTCCATCTGCGCATAATCAAGAGGCATTTTGGCAGAATAGGCTAATTGATCTGTCCAATATTTTTTATGTCCAGGTGTATCAATTTCAATATCTACCGGAGTCTGATAAGAAAACTTATACTCTAGGCCAGCTATTGCAGCACCTTGCAATAAACGATCTTGCTCATAATCCAAAGCAATAGAAGTTAAAGGTGCTAAGGTAACCGGTGAATCTATCAACCCCAAGGCAAAAACCGAAGCCCGACCTAAACCTAAATTATCGCTATGTAAATTACCTGTGATCGCTTTTATAGCTTCCGGTTGGCTTATATTTCCTAAACCAAGGCCAAGGGTAGCTGCTGATTGAACCAAAGGATTGGGGTCTATTTTAGCGATATTGATAAATGAATCTCTGATTAAAGGTATCTCTGATACTTTAGAAGCTAAAGCGTCTACAGTGGATAGGCGCACCTGCCAAGTTTTATCGTCAAGAAGTAGCTTGATATCGCCAGCTATATCAGGGTATTGATTAATTTTTCTTCCCAAACCTTGCAAGGCAATGCTACGTATAGCGTTATCAAGCGTCTTATCCAAAGCAATTGATTTCAACGGCGCGACAGTATGCGATGAATCTATCAACCCCAAGGCAAAAGTAGAAGTCTGGCCTAAACCTAAATTATCACTATGCAAATTACCTTCAATTGCTTTTATGGCTGCAGGACTATTAATATTACCCCAGCCAAGGCCAAGAGTAGCTGCTGAACGAACTAAAGGATCAGAATCTATTTCAGCTATTTTAATAAATGACTCGCTTATGGAAGGAATATCTGCTACTTTACCACTTAAACTTTCCACTGTCGCTAAACGTACCTTTTGGCTCTCATCTTCTAAATAAGGTATTACATTTTCAAAAGGAGCATCAGGAACCTTAACATATGACTGGATAGCCGTGGCCCGAATAATCTTATTATCTTGCTTAATCATCCGATCCAGTTCGACAAGCGCAGCCTTATCCTCAGTAAGTCCTAAAGAAAATACTGCTACTTGTTGGGTAGAAATATCCGAACTGTCCAAATAAGGTTTTATCATATCAACAGCGAATTCGCTCTTTGACTGGCCTAAGTTAAGCAGAATTCTTTTCTGAACATACGGATTGCTCTCTTTTAATATTTGGTTAATAGGCTCTCTTAATTGTGAATAATCTACAATGTAAGGAGACAAACCAATCGCCGTTGTAAAAGAAACCGCTGAATTAGGATCATTCAACCCTTTGTAAAGAGAATCAAATAATTGAGGATTCTCTTTAAGTTTATCGGCAGCCATTAATATCGCAACCTGTCGAGTTTCTGGTATCTCATCTGTTATCATTTTGTCAATCCGGCTTATTGCTTCTTCATCTGAATATTCTCCTAGAGCGGTTAAGACTGTGTGACGTAATCGTAAGTCTTCCTTATAATCCAAATATTTATTAACTATACCTCTTACCCTAGGGTCTTTACTTCCCCTTAAAATATTTAAGTAAACTAATTTTATGTCATTATCCTTCTCTTCCTCGATTAGTTCAATAACTAAATCGGTTATTTGCGATTCTTCTTTATCGCCGGCTATTTGCCTTAAAGCTAATACTGCTCTCGTTTTAGCTTCCTTGTATTCAATTTTATTAAATGTAAACAAATGACTTGAATTTCTAAGAAAAGGTTCTATATAGGGTAAGGCCCTTAAGTCCCCTAATTTACCTAAAGCTGTAATTGCTTCGTGTACTGCTTCAAAATCTCTCATCACACCAATAGGATTACGAAAACCGAGGATAGTGAGTGGCAAAAGAATAGTCCCCCCAACACTCTCAAATATTGATTCACCAACTCTTACAGAAGGTCCCTTTTGTAAAATAGCAATAAGCACATCGGAAGCCTCTTGCGCTCTCCTTTTTCCCAAGGCCCAAATCGCCATAGCTCGCACTCTGTCTTTTTCGTCCTCATTAGCAGTAATCTTTATGAGCACCTCATCGACTTTTTGATTAAGCATATCGAAAGCCTCTTGCGCTCTCCTTTTTCCCAAAGCTTGAATCGCCTTAATTCGTACTTCTTCATCTTCGTCCTCATTAGTAGCAATCTTTATAAATACCTCTTTCGCTCTTTGATTTTGGAACTTAGCTAAAGATTCCACAGCGCTAATACGATTAATTGGACTATACTTCTCAGGGCTTAATAAAACATTAGCCAAACAATCTATCGTCTGGACCTCTTCTATCGTTGGTTTCAAATCACTATGAAAGCATTCTTTAAAATTCGGAGTCTTGTAGGTTGCACATCCGCTATTAAAAACCAAACTTAACAAGCATAATATAACTATAGCCTTACCAAGAAATGATTTCACCCTGTTTAGGCCAATCCTAAACAACTCCCAGTTGAGGACTGTCCT